>NSIT01000068.1_pt1 | contig 16841 bp, 15 predicted proteins | sample 1450681 | NCBI WGS metagenome assembly NSIT01 (sample SAMN07455404, study PRJNA386592) | invertebrate metagenome | isolation source: Endozoicomonas-like sequences binned from scallop gill tissue | host: Pecten maximus | place: United Kingdom: Lyme Bay MPA | collected 2013-06-01
GAACTAATAGTGATATGTCTAGTTTACAGACTGTGTCGAGTAGACAAGTAGCCCCGCACTCTGATCAAGGTATTTATAAAGATAAGTTTATAAAATTAAAGGGAGTCTTGAAAGATAGAATCGCGGCAGAAGGACACATGTTTTCTATTGGTGCATCTATGCCTGAAGATAAGTGGCGTGTTTATGAAAGAAACAACCCTAGAGATTGTAAAACTGCATTATTTGAAGCAATGGAATGGCTTTACACGAATACGGGCTCTTATAAGAAAGCCATTGAATTAATGAAAAAAGGGTTAGCAACGATAGAACGAAATGATCTGCTTTATGAATACAAAGCGTATTTTCAATGATTTTTGCAGGGATGAAAATATAAGATAAGTGGTTTCGCCTGTATATATTTGGTATACAGATGTTTTAGCAGACATAAAAAAAGGGCTTCATTTACTGAAACCCTTGCTATGACTGGTCGGTGTGAGAGGATTTGAACCTCCGACCCCTTCCTCCCGAAGGAAGTGCGCTACCAAGCTGCGCTACACACCGTCATCTTTTAATAAAAATGTATTCTATGCCTTTGGACATTTCTGTCAATGGTGGATAAATACTATTATTGACTCCAGCAGTGATGCTATGGCTAGAGACCTTGTAGTTTGCGGCATTTTTTCAGGGTTTCTGAAATCAGGAAGGCCATTTCCAGTGCTTGCTCTGCATTAAGCCTTGGATCACAGTGGGTTTGGTAATGGCTGCTCAGGTTGTCTTCAGTGACTGGACGAGAGCCGCCAATGCATTCTGTGACATTCTGGCCGGTCATTTCAAAATGAACTCCACCTGCATAAGAGCCTTCCGCACGGTGAATGGCAAAAAAGCGTTTCACCTCACTGAGAATCCGGCTGACTTCACGAGTTTTGTACCCATTGGATGCCTGGTAAGTATTACCGTGCATGGGGTCACTACTCCAGAGCACTTTTCTGCCTTCCCGTTCAATGGCGCGAATCAGTGGAGGTAGCCCTTTTTCAATATGATCTGCACCCATCCTGACGATAATGGTCAGCCGTCCGGCCTCATTATCCGGATTCAAAATATCAACCAGACGCAGCAGGTCATCCGGTGGTAAAGTCGGGCCGGCCTTGATACCCAATGGATTTTGGATACCCCGGGCAAACTCTACATGGGCTCCGTTAACCTGTCGGGTGCGATCTCCAATCCAAAGCATATGAGATGAACAGTCATGCCACTGGTTGGTCAGGCTGTCAAGGCGAGTCATAGCCTGTTCATAAGGCAGCAGTAAAGCTTCATGGGAGGTATAAAAGGCGGTTTCACTGATGACGCGGGAGTGTTCAGAATTGATGCCGCAGGCCTTCATAAATTTAAGCGTTTCATCAATGCGGTCCGCAAGGTTTCTGTATTGCTCTGATTGAGGGCTGTGGGCAACGAAATCCAGATTCCATGCGTGAGCCTGTTCAAGAGAAGCCAGTCCTCCCTGGGCGAAAGCACGGAGCAAATTCAGGGTAGCGGATGACTGATGATAGGCTTTCAGCATCCGGTGGGGATCGGGTGTCCTTTCCCGTTCAGTAAATTTGATTCCGTTGATAATATCTCCCCGATAGACGGGCAGGGTTTTGTTGTCGCGGGTCTCATCAGCAGAAGTTCGAGGTTTTGCAAACTGCCCGGCCATCCTTCCTACTTTAATAACCGGCAGGCTAGCACCGAATGTCAGGACAACAGCCATTTGCATCAGGATTTTAAAAGTATTGCGAATATTCCCGGAAGAAAACTCCATGAAACTTTCTGCACAGTCCCCACCCTGTAGTAAAAATGCTTTGCCCTGGGTTGCCTCTGCCAGATGTTGACGTAATGCTTTGACCTCATTGGCAAAGACCAGAGGAGGCTGAGATAAAAGTTTTTTTTCCGTCTGCTCTAAAGCTGTTTTATCCGGATATTCGGGCAGTTGGAGTGCCGTCATATCTCTCCAGCTATCCACACGCCATTGTTTCATTGATGCCTCATATAAGTAATAAGCCTGCTTTGTTTTACCTTTTCTGCATTGTGTCGTAGTAGCTGGTATTGTGCTGTCTCAATGCTTATGTACGATTTATTATGGGTCATCAGGAGCCTTGTTCCCATTTCTTTTAAGATCATTGTATTTGGTAATAATAGTTTTGAATCACCATCGTGCCATCCTGTATTTTATCTGGATGCGCGTTTCAGCCTTGTGCAGTAACGGGTAAATACAAAGAATATTTGTCAAGTATGATGAAATAATAGCGCGTTAGGTTCAGCATCAACATGCGCATTTATGACGAGCTTACTGGTTTTTAGTTACGGAGAAGAGCCTACCAGATAAGAAATCAGGTAGGTTATCCGGTCAGTTATGACCGTCGCTGGCCATGAAATAATGATAAATCGGGTATTATAACGAGTCATCATCGCATTTCCTCATACTGGACAGGATGAGAACTATCGGCAATCCATTCATTCCATGACCCCGGGTACAGGGTGCCGGTGCCCAGGCCGGCATATTCCATGGCCAGTATATGGTGGCAGGCAATAATGCCTGAATTACAGTAAAAAACAGACTGTCTACGGGGAGAGATCAGTCGTTTTAGCATTTTTTTTAGATAAGGAGCCGGCAGAAAACGACCGTCATCTCCCATATTAGAAGTGAAAGGATGATTAACTGCACCGGGAATGTGACCGGAACCGCTTTTTTTCTGGGTGCTATAAAAGGCATCTTCCGAACGGGCATCAATCAACTGAAGATGATCAAGGTTAAGATCTTGTAGAATTGTTTGGGTGTCTACTGTAGGCATGTTGCCCAGATGACAGGTGAAAGAGGATTTCTGGAAGGAGGGTTTATCGGTGGAGAGAGGCAGTTTAGCTGCGCTCCAGGCTCGCATGCCACCGTGCAAAACCGATACCTGTTTGAGTCCGATCCATTTAAAGAGCCACCACGCTCTCGCGGCCATAATGAGCCCTCCATCATCATAAATGACAAGATGATGATCTCTGTCAATGCCCCATGAGGCAATTTTTTCTGCAAATTTTTTCGGGTCGGGTAATGGGTAGCGACCAGTAATACCTTTAATGCGTTCTCTACTCAGGTCATGCCGGAGGTCTGCAAATATAGCACCAGCAATATGGCCATTTTTGTAAGCACGCTTGCCCTGCCTTTTATTCGTCATGTCATATCGTACATCAATGATTTTTAGCTGATTATTGGTGAGCAAGGTGGCCAAAACTTCAGGTTCAATGAGTAACGTCATTTTTTTCTCCATCAATCCGTCAGCAGAAAATACCCATATGAGCATTTATTATTTTCTGTTGCACCCTAATGCTAATATCTGGTAAAGAATATTCAGGTCAATAACCTGATAGGATCGGCTGCTATAATAACGGCATACAGATGAATCAGAAACCATTGATAGAAACAGACCTGAAGCCCTAGGAAATCATATCAGGGAGAGCACTTCAGGATAAGGATTAATGTCAGTCTTCTGGTTCAGGAGAGTCAACAACTTGATTGTTAATAATAACTTTTTCAGAGAGAATTTCATCAAGCTCTTCGTCGGTTCTGCCGTTTTTATGATGAATAATAATTCGTGTGACATCATTTTCTGAGTCTCTGTCAATGTGTTGATTGTCACCATCCGGTAGAGGCGTATCAGAAGGTTCCTGATGTATGGCTTGTTGGGCTGGGTGCTGTGCTGGTGGGAGTATTTGCTCCTGTAACTCAGGGCGTAGGAAGAAAAAGCCGATAATCACCAATAGTGTACCAATCAAAGCAGCAACGATTAGTAATGCTTTCTGTTGCATGAGGAATTCCTATATGATAATCAAATAGTACAGATAATAATGGATAGTACCGGTAATGTCGTTTTATTCCGGAGACGAGCTTTAGCAAGATGCTTCCAGATAAAGAATACTAATATAGAGACTTTTATAAAACGAGCAGGTGACGATAATGCATATCGTGGTGATTGATGGTGGAAGCACGAAAGTCATTAATATTGTTGAGATGCTCCATGATAATCAGGTAAGAACGACAGTCGTTCCCCTGCAAAAAGCTAATGCTGTTGATGTTAATCACTATGACGCCATGGTGATTTCCGGTGGTCCGCATTTATTTACTGATAAAACAGAGGCAGATCGTTTATTGGCTGATTTTGCGTTTGTTAAGCGTCTAAAGATTCCTGTATTAGGGATTTGTCTCGGGCATCAAGGGATTGGCTTGCAGTACGGGGCATCTGTTTTTTTGGGGGAAGAGCGTCGAAACCGGGAATCTATCCGTATTATGGAGCGACATCCTTTATTGAAAGGGATAGACGATAACGACAGTGTAGGTACAGATCATTGTGAGGGGATCTCGTTGCCATCAGGATTCCGGCAGCTGGGCTGTTCACTTCATTATGATGTTGAAATTATGGCATCACCCGATGATCGACTGTTCGGTGTGCAGTTTCATCCGGAAATTTCAGGGCATTATGGGCAGAAACTATTTCGCAATTTTATAGAGCTGGCTAAGTCATAATGTTCTCAAGTGAGAACGCTTCATCATGATAGGCGAAAGGAGATAAAAGGAGGCAAACAGGGAGATTTGCTTCTTCCGGGTTTATGGCTAATGATCATTACAGGCATCACTGATCGGGGGGCGCTTTATTATTGAAAGCTAACCGTAGTAACCGGCAGCTGTTAATAACGGCAGAATGGAGACATTATGCATAATAATAATCGCGTGACATTAAGTTGTATCTTACCTGTTTTTAATGAAGAAGCCGGAATTGCTGCGTTTCTGAAAGCTCTGAACCAGCAGTTAATGACTATCGGGCTCTGTTATGAAATTATCGTAGTGGATGATGGCAGCCGGGATAAGACTGTAGATCGAGTCGAGGCTTTTTCTGCCGGTGAACATTCTGTGCATCTGGTAACGTTGTCCCGTAATTTTGGTAAGGAAGCAGCACTGACAGCGGGTCTTGATGCCAGTTCTGGCGATGCAGTGATTTTGATGGATGCCGATTTTCAACATCCTATAGAAGTCATTCCCCAATTTATTGAGTACTGGAAACAAGGCTATGACATGGTCTATGGAGTACGTCAGGATCGTGCTGAAGAGTCGTTTCTGAAGCGCAAGGGGGCGGCAGCTTTTTACAATATGATGTGTTACAGCACTGGTGTAAGCATTCCAGCCAATGCCGGTGATTTTCGGCTGATGAGTCGGCGAGTCGTGGAGTCCATAAAACTGTTACCTGAGAGAGCCCGTTTTATGAAAGGCATTTATGCCTGGGTAGGTTTTGGTAGTATCGGTATTACATTTGAAGTTCAGGAACGGTTTTCAGGCACGTCACAGTGGAGCTATCGGAAACTGGCGAATCTTGCTCTGACGGGAATTACCTCATTCACGACATTCCCGTTAAGAATCATGGCATGGTTTGGCTTGCTGGTATCCCTGATTTCTTTCTTGTATGCCTTTTTTATTATATCTAAAACATTAGTGCTGGGTAGTATCCTGCCGGGTTGGCCTACAGTGATAACAGCTATTACGTTCTTTGGTGGCATACAGTTGCTGTCTTTAGGTGTATTGGGCGAATATGTTGCTGGTATTTTTGCTGAAGTAAAGAAACGTCCCTTATATATCGTAAAAAAACGCGGTAATCATTCATCTGTCGTTGTTGACAATGCCCAGAATTATTAAATTTTTGATTGTCGGTGCCACTGCAGCCTGTGTGCATCTGTGTGTGTTGGCATTTTTCGTGAATATCGTGGAGCTGTCTTCTTATTTAGGCAATGCAATAGCCTTTATGGTCGCTTTTTTTGTCAGTTATCAGGGGCAAAGTCGTTGGACTTTTAATGATCAGAGTCACGGAACCTTTGCGTCAGCCTTTCGATTTCTCGTTGTTCAGCTGTTGTGTAGTTTTGTCCTGAATCAGGGCGGTTACGCCATTCTTCTTACCTTTCATATTCACTATCTGTTGGCTTCTTTTATTGTATTGGCTACCGTACCGGTGGTGACTTACCTTTTGAGTAAATATTGGGCGTTTAAACCATGAAAAGGATTACTTTTTGTGCGGACGATTACGGCATGTATCCGGCCGTATCGGACGCTATTTTAGCTCTGGCTGAAAACGATAGGATTCATGGTACTGCCTGTATGGTGACAGCAGCTCACTGGGCATCATCCGTTGACGCGCTGAGGTTTTTTGACAAAGCCTGTCAAAAGGAGCGTAGGAATTTTGATGTTGGCCTTCACCTGAATATGACTGAAGGTATAGGTTTGACTCCCTTCTTTAGAGATGGTTACCCTAAAATAGGAAAATTACTGCTAAGGACTCATTTACATGGGTTATCGGTTGATGCTGTCAAGGATGAAGTTAGGGCACAGCTGGATCGGTTTTGTGAACAGTATGGACGCATGCCAGACTACATCGATGGTCATCAGTATGTGCATCATTTGCCGATAATACGGGATGTTGTTGAAGAAATAATGATAGCGTCAGGAATAGGTTGGGTGCGTAGTGTTTATCCATTAATGGGATGTAGAGGTTTGAAAAGCGAGGTTATTGTGCGAAGCGGTGCTAAATTCTTTCGAAGACAAATAATGCAGGCGGGAATCAAGACGAACAGTGCTTTTTCAGGCATCTATTCGTTTAATCCGCAGAATTCTTACAGGTTATTGGTACAAGGTTGGCTGCAGGTATTGCCTGATGGTGGACTGGTGGTTTGTCATCCGAGTTATCCGTCAGGTAAAGGAAAGGTCGATCACGGGTGTGCAAGGGCACACGAGTTTGACTATCTTTCTTCTCATGCTTTTGCTGAAGACTGTAGAGTCTGCTCTATCAAATTAACAGCACAAGGATCGATACAATAAAAAGATTCTATCTGACAAAAAATGATAAAAAATACTAAGCGGTGATAAATAATGAGTGGGTTAAAGCAGCGTGACTGGCAGCCAGTGCATTGGTTTTGGCTTTTGTGCCTCTGTCAGGTTATTTTCTGGACTATGGGGCCTTGGTTTATTCGAGAAAACCCAGTTTATGATACTATGGAAAGTATTGTCTGGGGTAATATGTGGCAATGGGGATACGATAAGCACCCACCTTTTACTGCCTGGGTAACAGGAGTGCTGGACTGGTTCTGGCCGGGCGTTCATTTTCAGGTTTATCTGTTTGCACAGTTTTGTGTGCTCCTGACATTTCTGGCTGTAGGGGTGTTAGCAAAAGAGTATCTGGAAGCACGGGGACGGTTACTAGCTGTTTTCTTGTTGACGAGTATTTTATTTTATTGTAACCGCGTAGAGAGATTTACTCCGGATACGTTGCAGAATCCTTTATGGGCATGGCTGGTTGTATCGGTTTATTTCAGCGTGACTCGTCAGAAAATACGATACTGGTTAGCTGCGGGGATACTTACAGGGCTATGTTTGCTGACTAAATATCAGGCAGTTCTTATTTTAGTCGCATTGTTTGTAGCACTTGTATCTTCTGAACAAGGGCGCCGCTGCTTAAGAACTCCTGCACCTTGGCTGGCTTTTTCTCTGGGTTTTATTTTATTTCTTCCTCATTTGTTATGGTTGATTGAAAATGATTTTTCCTGTCTGTTGTATTTTGAAGACGAGTTCCTTAACAAGCCATTAAACTACAGAGCATATTACTCTTGGACAGATCATTTAAAGTCACCTGCAGTATTCGTTTTGAGTACCTTGGGTAACATTGCACCTTTGTTTATTGTGATGTGGCCTCTGTACAGGGGAAGTCGGCGACAGCAATTCTGTGGTTCTTTTGAGCAGTGTTTTTTACTAGCTGTTTGTTTTGTCCCCTTTATTCTCAGTCTGTCGTTTGGGTTGATATCCGGACGACATGTTGTGCCTCGCTGGGCAACTCCTTATTTTGCATGGCTTCCGTTGACTTTTCTGGTGTTTTTTCCGTTACAGTTGACAACAAGAAAGGTCTGTCAAACGCTCAATAGTTGTATTATTTTTTTCCTGTTGTTTTGGACAGGACGAATGACTCATTTGTACATATCGCCGATTTACAGCAGTAAGGCCTGGAAAAATGATGTCAGTGCGCCGCTGAAAGAAGAAATGGCAAAGGCTGAGTTATTATGGCATAAATTTAGTGAATTACCGTTGCCATACATTGCGGGTTTACATTACCATGCCGTGGGATTGACGGCATATAGAAGCAGTCCGTTGACGATTCCTTTTCTGGGATTAAGTGAGTCAGAAAGTCGCTGGATGAAAAAAGACGATTTCTATAGGGAAGGAGGTATGATAGTTCTTAACCGGGGTCGCAAGGGATATGACGATATCGTTACCCGGGTAGAAAAGGAATACTCCGGTGCTTTATATCTGGGAACATTCAGCTTTAAACCTTTACGGGTTGAAAAAGCAAAAAAACCGACACTTTCTGTGTCGGATTATTATTTAGTGCCACCGCAAATGACAACAATTACTATGAAAGAAAAGAGCAGAAATTAGAAAAATGCTAATGAGAGCAGTGCCAATAGAGTGTTGTGATGTACGCCTTGAGCCATGTTTATTTTACCACTCTTCGTTTGGTTCCTTGTCCCAGAACTTTTACCTCATCGCCTACCGCAAAGGGCATCTTGGGATCGGCCTGTTGAACTACTGATAACATGGTTCCGTTATCCAGTTTGATGGTCAATTCCAGCCCCTGTTTACGGGTCAGTTTTTCCTCTGTCAAATTACCCAGTAAACCGCCGGCTAATCCGCCTGCGATTGCTGCAATAGAGCTTCCGCTGCCGCCTCCAATATTAGATCCTGCGGCGATGCCTCCCATTGCTCCACCTGCTGCTGCACCTATACCGCTTTGGGTCCCTTCAATTTTAACCCGCTTGATTTCGGAGACGATGCCGAACTGAACCTGTTGTGTCTGTCTGGCTTCTTCACGGGAATAGGAGGTTCCTGTCAGATCAGACATACATCCTGATAGTAATAAAACAGGTAATATCAGAAAGCAGAAACTCTTTTTTATTGTCATGATGGGCTCCTTCTTCTTTCGTATCAAAATAGGTTCTGGTAAAAATGGCAACTGCCGAACGAGGGATCAGCTATAGGTTCGGCAGTTGTTTGTATTTTAATCCATGTTGCCTGTAATAATGCACAAATTAATGGATTTTATCCACCAACAGAACATGGCTTATCCAAGCCATACTCGAGCATTGCGGAACATCCGCATCCAAGGGCCGAAGATACCCTGCTGCCGTGGATGCCAACTGTGCTGTACCGTACGGACTCCTCTTTCAGGATGAGGCATCATAGCTAATACACGGCCATCTTTTGATGTGATGCCCGTGATGCCCTGTAATGAACCGTTAGGGTTATAAGGGTATCGTTCCGTAGGTTTACCCAGATAATCAATATAACGAACAGCTATTTGATGGTTTTTCTGCAGCAATAATGAATCGGACGGCTCAAAGTGAGCATGCCCTTCTCCGTGGGCTACAACTACTGGCATTTTGGTACCTTGCATGCCCTGAAGAAAGAGTGAAGAGTTATTCACAATTTCAACCATCACCAAGCGAGCCTCGAATTGTTCGGACTGGTTGCGGGTGAAGGCAGGCCAGTGATCAGTACCAGGAATCAACTCGTGCAATGCCGAAAGCATCTGGCAACCATTGCAGACGCCCAGGGTAAAGGTGTCCATGCGGTCGAAAAAAGCAGCAAACTGTTCACGGCCACGGGTATTGAATAAAATGCTCTTGGCCCAACCTTGTCCGGCTCCCAGAACATCTCCGTAAGAGAAGCCGCCGCAGGCAACCAGCCCCTTGAATTGAGAGAGATTACACCGACCTGAAAGAATGTCACTCATATGAACATCGATGGCATCAAATCCGGCCTGATGAAAGGCTGCAGCCATTTCAACATGGCCGTTGACGCCCTGCTCCCGTAAAATAGCCACAGATGGACGAACGCCTGTGGCAATAAAAGGAGCGGCAATGTCTTTATCGGTATCAAAAGGTACAGAGAAGTAAAGCCCGGTATCGTCGTCATCCAGTAAATTATCAAACGCTTGGAGAGCACATTCAGGATTGTCCCTCAGGGATTGTATGCGATAGCTGGTTTCCTGCCACCATCGTTCAAATAAAACACGGGTTTTGTTGATAACAGGTTGCTTGTTGTATAAAAATTCAATGCGCTGACCGGCTTTCAGTCGCCCGATTGTGGGGGAGCAGGCACCAAACCCATAACGTGCCAATAAGTCTTTTACATACCCTTTGTCTTCATGTTTTACCTGTATGACAGCACCTAGTTCTTCGCTGAAGAGTGCAGGCAGAATGTCTGATTCTTTGTTAGTTAATTTGCCCAGTTTAATGGAAATTCCTGTACAGCCGGCAAAAGCCATTTCCAGCAGTGTGGTAAACAGGCCTCCATCGGAACGATCATGGTAGGCCAGCAGAAGATCTTTTCTCACCAGTTTTTGCATGACCTTAAAGAGGTTAGCCAGGTCTTCGGGAGAATCCACATCGGGTGCTTTATCGCCACACTGGTTGTATACCTGTGCCAGAGCAGATCCCCCCAAGCGGTTTTTCCCTCTTCCCAGATCTACGAGAATCAGGTCTGTATCCCCTTGATCGGTTATCAGCTGAGGGGTCAGGCTCTGTCGGATATCCTTGACGGGTGCAAATGCGGAAACGATCAGAGAGAGTGGTGAGGTGACTGTTTTTTCCTGAGTGGCGGTATTTTCTGAAGATTTTTTCTGAGCAGGAATTCGCCAGCGAGTTTGCATAGACAGAGAATCTTTGCCTACGGGGATAGCAATACCCAGCGCAGGACATAATTCCATTGCCACTGCCTTTACGGTATCAAAAAGATCCCTGTCTTCCTGAGTATTTCCGGCAGCAGCCATCCAATTAGCGGACAGTTTGACATGGCCAATATCATCAATGCGGGCACAGGCGATATTGGTTAATGCCTCACCTACGGCCATCCGGCCTGAAGCTTCTGCATTGACCAGTGCGATAGGAGGGCGTTCCCCTATTGCCATGGCCTCGCCGGTGAATCCTGTGAAATCGGTGGCGGTGACGGCACAGTCCGCCACGGGAACCTGCCAGGGTCCCACCATTTGGTCACGGTACGTCAGGCCCCCAACGCTTCTGTCACCAATTGTAATGAGAAAGTTTTTGTTAGCAACGGCCGGTAACTTCAGAACCCGCTCGATGGCAGCCATAGGGTCAACTCCATCTAGGTTCAGGGGATGACGGGAGTATCCCTTGCGCTTTATGATTTTTGACATGGCCGGGGTCTTGCCCAGCAGGGTTTCCATTGGCATATCAATGGGATTGTTGTTGAAATGGGTATCCTCTACCAAAAGATGTGACTCCTTTATTGATTCTCCGATGATGCTGTAAGGGCATCGTTCTCGATTGCATAAGGCACTGAACAGTGCCATGTTGTTCGGTGCTATGGCCAGGACATAGCGTTCCTGGGATTCATTGCTCCACAAAGCCAGAGGGGACATTCCCGGTTCATCGCTGGGAATATCCCGCAACTGGAAATGTCCGCCCAATCCGGCATCATTGATCAGTTCTGGCATGGCATTTGACAGCCCTCCTGCACCTACATCGTGAATAAAACGGATGGGGTTGTTGTCTTTTAACTGCCAGCACCGGTCAATGACTTCCTGGCATCGACGCTGCATTTCAGGGTTATCCCGCTGGACGCTGGCAAAATCCAGCAATTCATTACTTTCTCCTGACGTAACAGAAGAAGCCGCGCCACCGCCTAGCCCTATTTGCATGGCAGGGCCACCCAGAACGACCAGCTTTGATCCCACGGACACCGTGTTTTTATTCACATGTTCACGGCGGATGTTACCCAGTCCTCCGGCTAGCATGATGGGCTTGTGATATCCAATAATATTTCCAGCTTCTGCATGGGGCGGTTGCATTTCCAGAGTGCGGAAATATCCGCATAGGTTAGGACGTCCAAATTCATTGTTGTAGCCTGCTGAACCCAGTGGTGCTGCTAACATAATATCCAGGGCAGAAGCTATACGATCAGGTTTTCCGGAGTGAATTTCCCAGGGTTGTCGGTATTCCGGGATATTTAGGTTCGATACACTGAATCCTGTAAGTCCTGCCTTGGGTTTTGCGCCAACACCGGTTGCCCCTTCGTCACGAATTTCTCCGCCAGCTCCGGTGGCCGAGCCCGGTCTGGGAGATATGCCTGTAGGGTGATTATGGGTTTCCACTTTCATCAGGATATCGATGGTTTCCGGGATACATTGATAAGTATGGGTTTTGCTGTCTGGAAAGAACCCCTGTGCAGGGAAACCTTCAATCACTGCTGCATTGTCTTTATAAGCAGAAAGAATGCCTGCATTATTTTTATCATAGGTATGACGTATCATGGAAAAAAGGGATTTATCCTGACTTTCTCCGTCAATGTTCCAGTGGGCATTAAAAATTTTATGGCGGCAATGTTCCGAGTTTGTCTGGGCAAACATCATCAGTTCTGCATCGGTTGGGTTGCGTTTCAGATGTTGGAACTGTTCCAGAAGATAGTGTATTTCATCATCAGACAGAGCAAGTCCCATGGAGGCGTTAGCATCCTGTAGTGACTGTAGTCCTCCGGAAAGCATATCGATTGTGACAGCAGGTTTTGGCGACATATCATTGAATAAAAAGCCTGCGTCACTGAGTTTATGAATCACTGTTTGTGTCATTCGATCATGCAAGACTCCGGCAATGTGTTGACGCTGTCCATTGGATAGGGTTGTGGTAATTTCCAGAATAAAAGCTGTTCCCTGTTCAATGCGAAGAACGGAAGACAGACCGCAATTGTGCGCAATATCCGTTGCCTTGCTGGACCAGGGAGACAAAGTGCCCAGACGAGGAATGACAAGAAATAACTCTGCTGTATGATGGGCGGAGTCGGTAACCATACGCCCATTTACAAGTTGTCGAAGTGTGTCTGTTTCAGAATCTGTTAATGGAGTCTTCGTATGGATAAAATAGCAGAATTCAGCTTGTAGCCCAGCGACTTCAGGTACTAGTTGCTGAATATGAGTCTGCAATTTTTGACGCCGAAAATCAGAAAGTGCCTCTGCACCATACAATGTCAACATTTTCAGGCCTGTCCCCAGGTTAAGGAAGTTAGAATCTACAGAATACAGGGGCATTAATAATAATCGAACTTGACCTTCGGAAACCAGTAATAAAACAGAGGATGACAGGTGGTAACAAGGTATTTACCGATAGCCAGAGGAAAACGTGATTATTTGCTGAAAAGTGGTTGTTTTTTCTGGCGTTTTGCTTGCCTGCGCTGTTTAAAAAAATGGCTGATCTGTTGGCTGCATTCAAGAGCCATAATACCACTGGTGACTTTTACGCGATGATTCATCTGCGGCTGTTCCAATACTTTTGAAGCACTGATAATAGCACCTGCTTTAGGTTCAGCTGTTCCAAAAATCAGACGGTCAATTCGGCTGTGGATGATAGCACCGGCGCACATGGTGCAGGGTTCCAGTGTGACGTATAGTTCGCAGCCTACCAAACGATAGTTCTGTATAATTTGAGCGGCTTGTTGTAATGCCAGTATTTCAGCATGGGCTACCGGGTTATTGCTGGATATAGGCTGGTTGCAGGCCCGGGCGATAATTTCTCCGTTCCTTGTGACAATAGCACCTACAGGGACTTCGCCCATTGTCAGACCTTTTTGAGCCTCTTTCAATGCTTCGTTCATGAAGCGGATATCATTCATTGCCGTTGTGACCTTTTTGCCGTTCAGGCTAAACAGGATACTGCTTTGATTAAAAAACACCATTGCCAGTTGCGGACAATCCTGTTAACAATGGATAAAAAGCCTTATAAAGGCAACGAGTCGGGCGATAGCCATATATACTGAAAATAGGTCGCTTTGTTTTTAGCTGTTTTTGCAACAGGCCATTTTTTTATAAGGTAAAGGAGTGAATGTCAATGGAGGGGGAAAATCATGTCGTTTAAGCAGAATGTCGAAGAGAATCTGCAGCATTTCGCAAAAAGTATCGGGTTGGGTGAGCTAGGGCTGAACGAACATGATGCCTGTGGTTTGTGCTTTGATGACACACTGATTGTTAACATGGAATACCTGGAAGATGATGAAGCTCTGGTATTTGTTGCATCAGTAAAGCCAATGGAAGCCCACGATAACAGCAAGACAGCATTGTATGAAAATATGCTGGCGCTTAATCTTCAGCATCACAGCATGCAGGGAGCATTTTTGGCTCTTAATCACGACAAGAGTGAATCCCTGTTGATTCGTTCGGGATCAGCTTCTATGGATTACGGCTCGTTTGAATCTACATTGGAAAAATTTGTCAATACCCTTGAGTGGGTAATTACTGAAATAGACAACGCCAAGGGATCTGGTAGTGCAACAGGAAGTGCCTCGTCCAAGCCTCAGACACCGGCACCGGGAGGTCCGGGGGATGTTGGTATGATGGTCTGATGACAGGTTTTTATGTGATGTGATGGATAAGCAGTTCCCTCCGATGTTGTAGTCCGGGATTTATAGGATACGACAAAAAATGGAGAACGGGACGTGGCAGATGCGCTCAACTACCTGACAGAAACCCTGCAGAACGCTGTAGAAGGCAGCCGTCTTGTGGACATTCGAGGGCGGGTGACCGAAGTACAGGGTATGATTATCAAGGCAACAGTTCCAGGCGTAAAGGTTGGTGAACTGTGTGAATTGGTTACGCCTAATGAAGAAACAGGTTTTGCAGAAGTAGTAGGTTTTCAGGGTAATGAAACGGTTTTGTCACCTTTAGGCGATATTATCGGGATTTCCTCCAGTACAGAAGTTCATCCTACCGGTAAGGTTCACCATGTTGGCGTTGGGTCTCATTTGTTAGGGCATGTGCTTAATGGCATGGGTGATCCTCTTCAATCCGATGCTTTTGAAGGTATTGAACCGGATGCCTATTATCCGGTTTATGCGGATAGTCCTGATCCGTTGACCCGAAAGATTATTGATCATCCTATTCCTCTGGGATTAAAAGTTCTGGATGGAATGCTGACTTGCGGTGAAGGCCAGAGAATGGGGATTTTTGCCGCCGCCGGTGGTGGTAAAAGTACCTTGCTTTCCATGCTGGTGAAAGGGGCTGAAGTGGATGTGACTGTTTTGGCCCTGATCGGTGAGCGGGGTAGGGAATTACGGGAATTCATTGAGCATGATCTGGGCGCTGAAGGGGTTAAAAAATCGGTTATTGTTGTTGCTACATCCGATAAATCTTCCATGGAACGGGCAAAAGCAGCTTATACAGCCACGGCTGTTGCTGAATATTTTCGTGACCGGGGTAAACGGGTTTTGTTACTGATGGATTCAGTGACCCGTTTTGCCCGGGCGCAACGGGAAATTGGCCTGGCGGCAGGAGAACCACCTACTCGAAGAGGTTTTCCCCCTTCTGTCTTTGCTACTCTGCCCAAGCTGATGGAGCGGGCAGGCATGTCTACTACGGGATCCATTACGGCATTGTATACCGTGCTAGTAGAAGGAGACGACATGACAGAACCTGTGGCGGATGAAACCCGTTCGATATTGGACGGACATATTATTCTTTCCCGTAAGCTGGCTGCAGCGAATCATTATCCGGCTATTGATGTATTGGCCAGTGCAAGTCGAGTCATGAATGCTATTACGCCGGAAGAACATTTGCAGGCAGCGGGAAAGGTTCGCGAATTGATGGCGAAATATGAAGAAATTGAACTGCTGGTAAAGGTGGGCGAATACAAAGAAGGATCCGATGCTGTGGCGGATGAAGCACTGGGGAAAATTGATGCTATCCGGGGATTTCTCCAGCAAAGCACTTCGGATTTATGTGATTATGATGAAACGATTGCTCAGCTTAAGCAGTTGGTAGGTGCTTAATGCTGCATGAACTGCTGCGAATAAAGAAGATTCGTGAGCAGTCAGCCATGGATGAGGTTCGAAAATGCCAATATCGCCTGGAAGAAGCGAATGGAAAAGTTAAAGAAAAAGAAGAAGAACTGGCTAATTATATTAACTGGCGTTGTAAAGAAGAGCAGCAGCTTTACGATAATATACTGAATACTTCAGTCCGTCAGAAGGAACTGGACTTTTTGAAGCAGAGCGTAGCGCTAATGAGGGAAAAGGATGTTGAGTTACAACAGACGATTGAAGAAGCGAAAAAAACAGTAGAAGAAGCGAAAAAATCTCTTGAGGAAGCAAGAGATAAGCATAATAAGGCTATGCAGGCGGTGGAAAAATTTGAGGAGTTTACCCGGGTGCAGGATGAAGAAGCAGCAAAAGAGGCTGAAAGACTTGAAGAGCTTGAAATGGAGGAGTTTACCGTTCGTCCGGATCGTTATTAGCTAAATTATCAGGAAGGATTTTTTTATGCCCGTGTCACCACCAAGTAATAACTCTCCTCAGCCTCCGGCTCGCCAGGATCAGCCTACAGCCAGTCAAAAACGTTCGGCAGAAGAGCAGGCGTCCACTTTTACTGAAAATATGAAAAAGAAAAAAGGTAAGGGTAACCCTGAAAAGACTGATGAAAAAAAAGAAAAGGACAGTAAAAACAAGACAAGCCTGAGCAGTTTGTTGGCCGAGCAGAGTCGCCATTCCCGGGAGGCATCACAGCGCTTTAAAGATGAGGGAGAACATTCCGGAGGTGATGGTGACGCTGCTCGACAGATGATGCAGGAGCAGCAAGTTGTCATGATGGATGCGAAAATACAAAAAGACATGCAGATGGTGGAAATGCAGCAGGCAAAGAGTGTCAAGGAAGTTAATGCCACTCTGCAAAAAGTAGCTGACCAGATTCAGGTTTCCGCCAAGGATGCGGTTAATGGTGCTGAAATTCGAATATCCTTGAAAGACAATATAT
>NSIT01000069.1_pt1 | contig 16787 bp, 15 predicted proteins | sample 1450681 | NCBI WGS metagenome assembly NSIT01 (sample SAMN07455404, study PRJNA386592) | invertebrate metagenome | isolation source: Endozoicomonas-like sequences binned from scallop gill tissue | host: Pecten maximus | place: United Kingdom: Lyme Bay MPA | collected 2013-06-01
GCGTTATGAAGATAATTATTTATCCAGTTGAAGCGTTTTACGGATTGACTTTTAAGGTGAGAGCCTTTCCCGTGTGACCGGAGACTGGCACAGTCTTTATTGTATTTGCATTGACTGACTTGATGATTCTGCCATTAATCAGAACAGGGTGAACCCCTTGCTGATTCGATACGATGGTAGCCAGATTATTGATACCAAGATCAATGCCTAGCGCATTTTTCCTATCCAGTAAGTATTTGGGTTTCTCCTGTGTTTGATGAACAACCTCAATGAAATAAGCCTTGCCAACAGGCACAAAACGGATGTCTTGAACCGTGGTTTCTATACCTGCTTTACTATTTTGCTTTTGGTTCCTGCAACTCATCATCTTGAATGGCTTTATGTTCAGTGCTTTTGCCCTGTGAACATAACCATCAACAATCTTGAAACCATGGCGACCCATAACAAACGTGCTGGCATCTTTTTTATATTTAGGTGGTTTCGGCTTTTTCTCAAACTTGTCAGGATTTTTTCGATACTCTTTACGTGCTTCGAAATACCCTTTCCAGTCTGCACCCAAAACCTGAATGACACGCTGAGAACCCGCAGCAGGAAGTATCTTATAGATACCCTTTTCCCGCTTCAGTTGCTTGTCGGCTTGAGAGTGTGACTTAATTTTTTCATCTTCGGAGAAAAAGGACTGCCGGATAATGTAATTGGCACTGTTACGAACAGATTTCGCACGACGACAGGCTATTTTTACCGCCTTGTAATTGTCGTTTGCTGGTTTGACCAGTATGCGTTCTGTTCTCAATGTTCCCACTTACTTTGATGGATATATAAGGTTATACTATGGAAAATCTTATTTAGTGTTAATCTATTATATGCAACATAAATCACATTATCATTGCGTCTATAATCTGAAATATCATTTAGTGTTAGTAACAAAATATAGAAGAAGATGCTTTACTTTTGAAATACTGGACAGACTGGAAGTGATTTGCCGTGATCTCTGCCATAAATGGGAAATAGAACTGGTTGAGTTTGGTGGTGAATCTGATCATGTCCACTTGTTATTGGGTATGCACCCAAACATCATGCCCAGCAAATTTATAAATAATCTGAAGACCGTAACAAGCAGGCTTATCAGGAAAGAGTTTGCCAATCATTTATCAGATTATTACTGGCAACCTGTGTTATGGACACGAGCATACTGTCTAATCAGTGCAGGAGGCGCACCATTGTCTGTGTTGAAAACCTATATTGAGAATCAGGAAAGACCTGAGAAATTACAACCCTAGCGGGTTGTTCGCCCATCACCACCCAAACAGCAAAGCTACACAATGCTGCTATGGGTTGGATGGAGAATTCCGCAATTTTCGTTAAAACGTTAAAAGAAGCAGCCTAAAAATCGTAGCGGGCCTTAGCAGATACCTGGGTAGACTCAAAGTGATCACTTTTATCCAGGTAATAGGCAGCGGAAAGCGTCCAGCTGTCCAGTATTTCCACATCGAGGGTAAAACCGGCCTTAAGCCGTAAATCATCCCGTTCTGGGCCTGTCACCGTGAATTCATCACCGCCGGCCAGATAGGCCACCGTAGACTCCGCTCCCTTGTGGTTCAGATTGAAATACCCCATCAAGCTGAAGCCTGGCTGGATCATGGAACTGCTGGTATGAAACTGTTTGTTTAGACGAAAGCCACCGCCTAATTCAAATACCTCAAATTTTTCCGGGTCAACTTCCATGACATACCCACTGCTTGCCCCTTTCTCTTTGTATTTTTCCGCATTGATATGAGCATAATTGAGTTCAAATTGAGGAATAAAACTCCAAGTATGGTTACCCATCCGGTAGCTGGCAATCAGGCGGGTACCCCAGTGAACTGAATCATAACTAGCCGTCACTTTTTCACCATCTGACTTATAATACTCAGTATCGTTATCTCCATAACCTAATGTCCACAAGGTATCTATGTACCATTTATAACGCTGCCAGCTCGTATAAAATGTTGTCATGATATTATCAACGCGACTCCACGGCTCAGTTTTATTGTTTTTTCCCTTATCTCCTTTTGCTGTTGTACGTGTCCATGACCCCGCCACACCTAATGTATAGCTATCATATTCACGATCAAAACCCAGTACCCCACCGTAGGTACGGCTGTTATATTCTGGCTCTTTTTTATATTGGCTGAACTCGCCTTCACCATATAGCATTTGTCCCCAGATACCACCATCAAACAGCTCTTCTTCGTATTCGTGGTATTCGTAATAACTATCACCAAAAGGCATGCCAGACAGTCCTGAATTATTCCGGTTTAACCGCCCTGAAATAATATTTTCCTGCAAATTCTTCGTATTTACAGCAATCTGTGATGATTGACCATTTAACGGAAATAAGTTGCCCCCTTCTTCGATAAGCTCTTCATCTGTTAGTTTTTTCAAATGCTGATAAAGCAAAGCAGCTTTTTCCGTATCTTTTGGATTTTTAATAGCTTCTACTGCCTTTGACCACAATATGGATTCCCGCTCTGAAGCTCCCGCCTCCATAAGACTGGAAGCAATCTCTTCCGGATCCCGGGCTTCCACCTTCAGGTTGAAACTGTCCTCAGTAAATTCAGGTGTCACATTCAACAGGACATTAGCACCCTGCTGAACACTCATATCCAGCTCTGCCAATTCAGCTTCCACATCTTCGGGACGACCAACATAGCTGTTGTATTCAATAAACGTCAGGGTAACCCCATCCCCGTCATTAGCCAGAGCTTCATAGGCGTTGGCACTGGCAGGCTCTACGGTAATATCACTGCCTTCATCCGGTATGGTTAGGGCAAAACCGCTATTTTCTGTCACAATAATGGGACTTGTTGACTCAAAACTGTTTAGATCTTCCACATCAATTTTTACCGTCACCTCAGCAGGCAGGGTAAAATCGGTGCCGGTAATCGTAATATCTGCGGCAGAGCTGACTACCAGAGTTTCGATCTCTGAAATTTCATTACCACGGAATGATCCACCCAGTATTTCAACGGTATCCAATACATCATTACTGCCCATAATGCTGCCGACAGTTCGAGCGTCACTGCCACTTTGGATAAAATTCAGATCTTTATCTGCTTCACTGTTTCCATCATCACTGTTTTCATCATCACTGTTTTCATCATCACTGTTTTCATCATCACTGTTTTCATCATCACTGTTTTCATCATCACTACTGAAATTAATGGCATAATCAGTATCAGAACCGGCTATCAACTCACCGCCTTTCAGAAGGATGTCACCGGAAAAATTACCTTCCACATCAATAGCCGTATCCGCACTTTCAATAGAACCACCGTCTATCAAAATAAAATCGGTTTCGGAATATTTCCCAAGATCAATCGCCGCCTGAAGAGGGCTTTCTGTAGAGCGCATCGTCCCAGTAACCACGATTCCACCAATAATATTACTTTCATTACCATCGGCACCATCACTGACAATCGCACCGGTATGATTCCCGCTGATCACGATTGCTGCCCCAGCCACCGTACCATCGTCCTTTCCCTCTACCGTACCGGAAATAGCAATTTTACCCGTTGAAGCCCCCGCTAAAGTAATGGCTGCACCGTTTTCTGAAAAGACCGTTCCATCAATATCCAAAACAGTATCCGATTCGGATTTGGCAATAGTGTTGGCAGGATCGGCATCCGGCACTTCAAAAATACCACCTGCCTGCCCTGAAGCTCCTACATAAACCGCACTTTTCCCTTCACCCAAAGTAGAAAGTTCACTATCTAAAGCCACCTGGATACTATCCACATATGCGTCAACAGCACCACTCTCTGCAGCGGCAGAACCAATTAAGAGGGTATGGTCCGTCTGCGCTGAAACCTCTGCTTCAGCAGAACCGCCTCCAATAACAATCCCCCCATCCAGAATGCCATTGGCATCCCCAAAATACACAGCACCCGTCCCATTAATACCTGACGTATTTTTTGCTGAGCCAGTAATTCTGACAGGCCCTGTCACCACTGCCTGATTCTGGATAACACCGGATAACGCACCACTGATGGTAATAGCATCACCGCTGCTGGTACTCATAGCATTCTCGATAACAATTGAGCCCACATGACCGGACACTTTGATGATGGATTGACTAACAGAAATAGTTTCGTCTACCAACAGAGAATTAGCTTGACTGTCGGTAATATCAACGGGACTACTGACGGTGATAACTCCAGCACTGACAACCGAAGATATCGCCAATGCCAGCGAAGCTGCAGCAAACTGGTTCAGGTACGTTCTTTTCCCAACGGCTGATCTTATTCTTATAGAGTCACAATACATGGGATGGGCTGTTGATGTGTGCACGGTCCGTTCGCCTCTTGTTGCCCGCCATGCCGGTCCACATCCCACCGGCTGGTCTGATCTTTTATGCCCTTCACCGTCGGGTATGCAGGCATCTTTTCGTTGATAGTGTTGTCATCGGTTACTCCGGCCATAAACATTAGATAAAACTCAATATCACAAGGTATCCTGCAACAGAGACTGGCTATTCAATCCTTTGTGCCGATGCATTAAGGTAGGGGTTTATCTGATTAAAATAACCGTGAGATAATTTGCAGTGATACCACTGATCGACAAAACAATAAAAAAGATCCGGTTAGGGCTGGCAAGTAAAAAAGCGTTTATGCCGGTTCTCCTAATGTGTTCCTGTTACCTGCCTGCTGATCAGGGACAATCGGATAACCCGGCTTATAAACCGTTGCGGCCGGTATTCCTCTCCGTTGAAAAAGCCTTACAAAAAGGCGATAACACGCTGTTTGAACAGAAAAAAAGCCACCTGAAAGCGTACCCGCTCTATCCTTACCTGGAAGCTCTATCTCTTAAAAACCGTTTTTTCCATATCTCCCAGCGGGATATTGACCGGTTTGTAAAACAACACGGCAAAGGCTTGCCGACCCGCCAGCTTCAGAATGAATGGCTAAATTTTCTGCTTCAACAGAAGCAATGGAGGGCCTATAAAATGGCCTACCACAAAAACCCTGTACCCACCCCTAAGTTTGAATGTTCTCTGGGCGTTGCTTATTTGAATACACAACACCCCAAACTCGCCTGGAAAAAAGCAGAAAAACTCTGGCTGACCGGATCATCCCAGCACAAATCCTGCAACTCGCTTTTTATTGCATGGAAAAAAGCCGGAAAACTCACCCAGCCTTTAGCTGAACAACGTTTCTGGCTGGCGATAGATGACAGCAATATCACCTTTGCCCGCTACCTGAGCAAAAATATAACGAATACGCCAGGCCAAAAGCGCATAGAACAATTCTGGAAAGCACGAGACATCCCATGGCATCTGGCAAAATCTGGTTCTGCAGAGGCACTGGGCAGCGCACTGGAGTCTACCACCCAATATGTGGTCAAACGGCTGGTTCGCCTTAATGCACAGGAAGGAGCTAGCCTATGGCTGGCACTGCGAAAAACACTGCCTCTTAATAAAACGCAGAAAGACAAAATCGACCACTGGCTGGCGCTTCGACTCGCACGAAACCTGCGCATCAATTACGATAAAACCCTGGCACAGCTGGATCCTCATTATCAATTTTCAGACGTTACACAATGGCGCATTCGCCAGGCATTAAGCCGACAGGACTGGCCTCGCGTCAACCGGTTGATCCCGCAACTGCCGGACAAAGACCAGCAACATCCCCGCTGGCAATATTGGCGTGCCATTGCTATCGCTTCTAACCCTTCTGCCATTCGAAAAACCCGGGTGCATCAAAACATTAAGGACCAGACCAGCGATACCCTACTGAAATCCCTGAGCCAGGAGCGTGATTTTTACGGATTCCTGGCAGCAGAAATCCGGGATCAGGACGTCAAACTCAATGCTGCCCGTACCTCTGTTAATCCAAAAGACGTAAGACGCCTTATCCGTCAATTCGATGCCTTTGATAGAATTCCTGAATGGTTGGCTTTAGGCCGTTACTATGAAGCACAATCCGAACTGAATCGTTTGCGCCCTCAGCTGTCGGAAAAGCAACGTCCTCTGGTAGCATGGCTGGCCAAACAGTGGGGATGGCATTTTCAATCAATCGTCACCGCTGCACAGGAGTCTCTCTGGGATGACCTGACACTGCGCTTTCCTCTTCCCAAAATCGATTATTTCCAGACCATTGCTCAGGAAAATAAACTGGATACCAGCTGGCCCCTTGCCATCACCCGCCAGGAAAGCGCTTTTCATCCTAAAGCTCGATCCCATAAGGGCGCTAGGGGATTAATGCAATTGATGCCGGCTACTGCGAGGATGACGGCACGGTTAAACCATATCAAATACAACAGCAGCCGTGACCTTTATAATCCGGCCATCAATATTGTTCTGGGCACCGCCCATCTGGCCGATTTGAAAGAACGATTTGATAACAATCGTATTTATGCCACAGCGGCCTATAACGCCGGTTCTTCCCGGGTCAGGAGATGGGTCAAAGCCCGGGGAAACCTGCCCCTTGATATCTGGATAGAAACCATTCCCTTTGATGAAACCCGCCAGTATGTCCAGAACGTTCTGACTTATCGGGCCATTTACAACCGCCTGAACCAGCAGCCGGGTAATATGTTGTCTGATGAGGAAACCTCCATGCTGGCACTGGTTTCACCCGCTGAAAACCAAGTCTCCATGGCCTCACCTGAAACCTCTTTTGAAATACCCTAACGACAACACTCAGTTCTGTTAAAATACATTTGCTCAATGCAAAATAACGATCACCGGTGACTAAGTCAGCGGTGACCAGATTATCTGCGTAGATAAACTACCCAAATCACCAGCCTCGGCTGGCAAGCAAAACCAACCAGCGAATTTACAAACGGATCATCGATTCCGGAGGATCAGGATTAATGAACAGTCGTCACCAAACCCATGCCGTTCAGGTGGGTTCTGTTACCATTGGCGGGGGCGCACCGGTTGTCGTCCAGTCCATGACAGATACGGATACGGCTGATGTCGCCCGGACAGTGGAACAGGTTCGCCTTCTGGCGGATGCAGGCTCAGAATTAGTACGCGTCACCGTCAATACGGAAGAAGCTGCTGCTGCCATTCCTTCCATCTGTGAAAAACTGGCTCAAAGTAACTGTACTGTACCGATAGTAGGGGACTTTCATTACAACGGCCACCTTTTGCTAACCAAATATCCAGGCTGTGCTGAATTGTTGCAAAAATACCGGATTAACCCGGGAAATGTCGGGTTTGGCAATAAAAAAGATGGCCGGTTTAATACCATGATAGATGTAGCTATCCAATACAATAAACCCGTCCGTATTGGCGTTAATTGGGGGAGCCTGGATAAAGAGCTTTCTACCCGCCTGATGGATGAAAATGCGCAATCCGAACATCCTAAACCGTCCCAGGAAGTATTGCATGAAGCCTTGGTTTTATCTGCACTGACTAGTGCAGAAGCAGCAGTAACACGTGGTCTGCCGGAAAACAAAATCATTATTTCTTGCAAAGTCTCCAAAGTTCAGGATTTGATCAGCGTATACCAGATACTGGCAGAGCGCTCCCACTATGCCCTGCACCTGGGACTGACAGAAGCCGGCATGGGCAGCAAAGGCATTGTAGCCTCCAGCATTGCCATGGGCATTCTGCTGCAGCAGGGGATCGGTGATACCATTCGAACATCCCTGACCCCAGAACCCGGGGCACTGCGGGACAGAGAGGTCATTGTATCCCAGCAAATCCTTCAATCCCTCGGGGTGCGCAGCTTCTCACCGGAGGTAACTGCCTGCCCTGGCTGTGGCCGTACCACCAGTACTTTCTTTCGGGTACTGACGGAAGATATTGATGTCTTTTTACGTAAAAACATGCCGAAATGGCGTGAGCAATACAGAGGCGTTGAGAATCTGCAGGTTGCTGTTATGGGCTGTATTGTCAATGGCCCGGGTGAAAGCAAGCACGCCAATATTGGTATCAGCCTGCCCGGTACCGGAGAAACCCCTTCTGCACCAGTCTTTATGGATGGAAAGAAGGTTTCCACCCTGAAAGGGGATAATATTTCCCTGCAGTTTAAGCGGATGATTGAAGCCTATATCGGTAAAACGTATCCACTAAGGAAAAAACTGATCGTTAACGGTTAAACTCATGTTTTTATATTGATCGCTCTTATTTTCACCATGCCGCTGGCAATCGTGACGGGTATAAAACTCAGCCGCCAGCGGCAGGCTTGTACGAAAGGCCTCATCTTCAAAGGAGCGCATCAGGTAATCCCGATGGAATTCGGTGGCATCGATACGTTTCTCCTCTATCTGCAACACATGCACCAACTCATGAGCCAGTGTCACCCTTAACTCTCCTGGGTCAAGACCATAAGACAGTGCCACCAGATAATGATCAGGTTCTTCCAGTTTTCGGGTGAAGCCCTGTATTTGAGCATCGGGCATTTTCATGGCCACCAGATGAAGGGTCGTTGTCGATTTTATCCCTAGCTTAGAGCGATAAAAACTCAGAAGGTCAGCCAGCCGACACTGCTGTGAATTCAGAACCATTAATATCTGTAATGGATCGATATTACGGGGAGTATTCAGGTCGTATTTATCCGCTGGCAGTAGCGGGTAATCACTTCCCCCAGCGAAGGCCTTCAGACAATAACAGCACAATATAACCACGACAATCCTGTTTCCACCGGATCTTGGTACCATCATTATTTAATCCATTTTACAGATACTCCTCGTTTATCGGCCATATCAACCGGTAAATAACTTTTCCGGAACACAACATGACTTTACAGCCGCAGTATTATTAGTAATGATAAGTTGGTACCTGATTGACAGATGTCAACGATACTGAAGGAGAAACGATAGGACTGGTATTTTTTTGTGGTTGGACTATAACTAATAATGATAAAAAAATGATATAACTAACATAATAGTCATTAATAACAAATAACACGAAAGGGAGTTCACTCCCACTCTCAGGGAAGAGGATGGAATTATGGCAAGGAAAAAGCCAGCTAAGGTTGAGGGTTTTAACGGTGCGGATATTGGTTTTCTGGGCAGTCGGGATGAGCCAGCAGAAGAGCATACCGTTGAATCCCGGAAAAAACTTCGGGAAAGCCTGAATAAACAAATTGAAGCTTTCCTACAAAATGGCGGGGAAATAGAAGAAGTTCCCTCTAATGCCACCTCAACGCCCCCTCAGAAACCTTCCGGTTCTTACGGTAACCGCCCCATATAAAAAAAGCCTGGCTCTTATGCCAGGCTTCATCATATACGTAACGTATTTATTCTGTGACAGTCATCCCAGCAATACGCTGTTATTTGACTAAAACAACGCAGATGCCCGGTAGAATAAAGAAAGCAAATGCCAGATACACGAACGCATAAATTCTGTTCTTACTAGCCAGTTCTGCCAGCTTACCTGAAGCGATTAAAGGAATTTCACGTAGAAACTTCAACCCATAAATCACTATAACTGCCAGCACATTAAAATACGTATGTACAAGCGCTATCGTCAAGGCAGATAGTGCTGCTGAACCTGTAATAGCTGTCGCTGCCATCAATGCCGTAATCGTTGTCCCGATATTGGCACCCAACGTGAACGGATACATCTGCCGGACGGTAAACAGGCCATTACCCACCATCGGCACCATCAAACTAGTGGTGGTAGAAGAAGACTGTACCATCACCGTCATGACCATACCGGAAGCAATACCACTTAACGGACCGCTGCAAATAGCTTTATCCATCAGTTTTTTCGCACGGCCGACCATCACTTTTTTCAGTAATTTACCCAGACGTACGACAGAGGAAAAAATCAGGCAAATACCGCTAAGGATCATAGCCACACCACCTAAGGTATGATTAGGTAATAGTTGGGCAAACCCTTTAATGATTTCCACGGAGGGCTCCGTCAGTGTTTCAACAATATTCATATGACTCATAGAAACATTGCTTTCACCCATAAAGAAATGTGCGGTTGATGATGCCAGATCGGATATAAAGCCTGTATAAATTTCCAGCGGAAGGAAAATAATAACGGCAATATAGTTGAAGAAATCGTGGACGGTTGAAGCAGCAAAAGCCCGCTTAAATTCCTGACAGTTTCCGATATGCCCAAGGCTCACCAGTGTATTAGTAATAGTGGTTCCAATATTGGCTCCCATAATCATCGGAATGGCCATCTCTATCGGAAGACCTCCAGCAACCAGGCCGACAATAACAGATGTTACCGTGCTTGAAGATTGCACCATGGCCGTTGCCAGCGTACCGGTAATTAGCCCCATAACAGGGTTACTGGCGAAACTGAACAACTTCGCTGCAGCATCACCACCACCGGCAGCCATTGAAAAACCGGAACTCACAACACTCACAGCCACCAACAAGGCATAAAGCCAAACAACCACCCGCAACCAAATACGACCGTAGTGGCGAGTTGTTATTTTTTTATAGCTAGCAGCTGAACCAGACGAGACAGTCATTTGTGACATCGAATGACCTTCCATTATTTGCTGTAAAAAACAGTAGCGAACATAATCCCGTTTCATGACAGGAATATGACAATGCCCAATACTTTTTTACCTGCATGAATAAAAAACGCCGATAACGACGCCATCAAAGTCCCTCTTGCAGGGACGAGGCAAAACAGGAAATACAAAGCAGATAACAGAAACGTATTGATCATTATTTATTCAATTTTGATCAATACGTTTCCACTCGCCATATTGCTGATAATAAGAAAGCAAACCTGATCTATTGCAATATGTCATCAAATAGCTGGATAGTAACTTTTTCTCCAGCTTCCACCTTCCCCTGATTCTCAGGCAGCACGATATAACAATTTGCAACATTCATGGATCGTAGAATTCCCGAACCCTGACTACCGGAACTAGATACTTCTATCATTCCTTTCTCGTTTATTACCCACACACCACGCTGAAACTCCTTACGCCCGGGAGATTTTTTTAATGTCTCTGTACAAATAGCCGGCATTTCCTTCAGGGTATGATACCGGTTATTCATCATATGACGTAATGCGGGCGCAACCAGTTGGTGAAATGTTACGGTTGCTGAAACAGGGTTTCCGGGCAACCCGAAAAAATAACTGTGGGGTAAGTGTCCGAAAGCAAAAGGCTTGCCGGGTTTTATAGCCAACTTCCAAAAGACAGTTTTTCCCAGAGATTCCAGAATGTGCCGGGTATAGTCCGCTTCTCCCACAGAGACACCACCGGAACTGATAACTACATCAGCCTGCTCATCTGCATTGATAAAGGTTTGACGTAATAACTTTGGATTATCGGGAATACGCCCAAAATCGATGATATCCACAGGCAGTTTTTGCAACATAGCCTGCACTACAAAACGATTACTGTCGTAAACCTCCCCAACTTTCAGAGGCTCTCCCGGCAAAACTAATTCATCGCCTGTGGAAAATATGGCCACTTTCAATTTACTGAACACATCAATTTCTGAAATTCCCAGTGATGCCAACAGACCAATATCCTGAGGGCTTAGCCGATGCCCTTTCCTGAAAACCTGCTCGCCTTCCTGCATTCCCTCGCCACGGAAACGAACATTAGCACCCAATTTGCCCGGCTTTTGTAAAAAATGGATCCCTTTCTCGATAACTTCTGTTTGCTCCTGCATAATTACCGTATCAGCACCTTCCGGAACACAGGCGCCTGTCATGATCCGGATACAACTGCTTTCCGGCAGTTTCCCTGAAAACGGATGCCCGGCAAAGGCTTTTCCCACCACCGGCAGACAATCTGTTGTATCCAGATCCTTCAATCGCAGGGCATACCCATCCATTGCAGAGTTATCGTATCCCGGCACGTCTATAGGAGAGACAGTATCTGCAGCCAGAATTCGTCCCAGCCCTTCTGAAAAAAACAGTTTTTCTGTCGTCTTTAACGGTTGTATTTCATTCATCAACTGCTTAAGAGCAGCATCGAGGGTCAGTAACCCGGCACTTGCACATACATCATTCATCGTTATGCTCTTGCGCAGTATTTAGTGTGTGTTGTTGCCAATAGTCAAAGATATAGGCTGATACCTGATCCGGCTGATTGATATCCAGACAGGGAAGAGATATCCCGCTGCGATTCGTATCCTGGTCACAGGCAACCGCCATGATCCACGGATCATGATTAAAAAGAAAGGGTTTATCGCAGACTTGTCGGTGCACTTCTATTTTAGGTATGGGCGCATCCCGGAAGCCCTCCACAAGAATAATATCCAGGTCATCCCCCTGAATCAGCTGCAACTGATGGTTAAAATCAGGATCGCAAGGTTCCGGATTATCCGTAAAACAAACCGAGCGTTCAGGCATTGCCAATAACAATCGCACGGCCCCGGAATGGCGCAGGCGATAACTGTCTTTTCCTGGCACATCAAATTCCATATTATGGTGTGATGCCTTAATCACACCAATCCGCAACCCTTTCACTTTCAAACAAGGCATGACCTGCTCCAGCAAAGTAGTTTTTCCCGTACCACTGAACGCAGCAAAGCCTAAGACCACGGACCTGTGCAAAATTCATACTCCTTTTTTCCCCGATCTTGCCTGTTATACGTAATTTTACGGTAGATATTCACTCTATAACCGGTTCTGCCCCGGAGAAGTCTGGCTTCTCTGAGAAGGACTGGTTACACCCATCGCAAACAGAATAAATTTACTGCCAATATAGTGACAACACGCAGATTTCCACAAGGAAACCTATGGTATATTAGCTTCTAAATCCATGAACCGGTTTAAACCGTTTTATTCATGACTCACCGGCTATTATTTATTAATCCTAGCGTTTATCAAGAACAGGATATACTCATAAAAAATAGCCGGAAACTGACAAGAGCGCCGAGCTGCAGATCCTTACCCTGAAGCATCAGAAAGGTCTGTATGCCGTAGCCGTAGCTATTTACCGCTACCGGGCTTCAGCAGAAATGTTTGAGCCTCCCGCATTTGGAAAGGTGTTCAATGCAAACATTACACGATCGACAGGGACGGCATTTTCCCTACTTACGACTGTCGCTCACAGACTTATGCAATTTTCATTGTAATTATTGCCTGCCTGATGGCTGTCAGACGCAACATCACCGGCAAGGCCTGACAATTACAGAAATTCAGAGACTCATCAGGGCATTTGCTGCCGTAGGCGTCCAGAAAATTCGCCTGACGGGGGGAGAGCCCACCCTGAGAACAGACTTTCTGGATATTATCCGAATCATTAAACATACCGAAGGCATCCGTCATATAGCCATGACCACTAACGGCTATAAAATGGATCAGCGTGTTTCACAATGGCTGGATGCCGGCATTAATGCCATTAATATCAGTATGGACAGCCTTGATTCTTTTGCTTTCCAGCAAATTACCGGACACAACCGGTTACAGGAAGTATTGAAAGGTATCGACCAGGCATTACAATCAGAAGCAGTGAAGCTCAAAATCAATACTGTTCTGATGAAGGGCATAAATGATAAAGAATTGACCCGATTTCTGGAATGGATACGGTGCAAACCGATTACCCTGAGATTTATTGAGCTGATGCAAACCGGTGACAATCCGGCATTTTTCACGAAGCATCATGTGGACGGCCAGATCATTCGTCAATGGCTGACATGTCATGGCTGGATGCCTATCATCCGTCCGGCAGATGCAGGACCCGCCCAGGAATTTTTTCATCCGGACTTTCAGGGAAAAATTGGACTGATCATGCCTTATGACAAGGATTTCTGTAAAAGCTGTAATCGACTGCGCGTCACTTCATTAGGCCAACTGCAATTGTGCTTGTTTGCGGATGGAGGCATTGACCTTCGGGATTTACTTCAGCATGACCACCAACACCAAGAACTGATCAGCCGCATTCACTCATCACTGCTTCTGAAAGAAGACAGGCACTATCTGGATCAGGGCATTACCGGTAATACCCACAATCTGGCACAAATAGGCGGCTAAAACCGCCTTATCCATACTTAATTTATAAATATTCCTCTTTAATGTATAAAAGAGTTACCTCAACCATCAGAAATCATAAGACAATTGAAAGGTAAAATAGTGGTACTTAAAATCACCGCTGTGATGATAGTTATAATTCACCCCAGCGGTCAGGTTATTCACCGTATATGTAGGCCAGCTCCGGCCAATAATCTATTTTGTTTCTTATCATTACCGTATAAGCTGACCCACGTATCACTACCTATCAAACAGACCTGTGCTTCTGCAGTATCGTTATTGAAATCATGATATCCCATTAATTGAATGGTGGGCGTCAACAACCCTTTATCCAACAAATAATTTTCTGACAACCGGCAGCCTATCCCCAAGTCAACGGACTCCACGTCTTTATTTTTAACCTGCTGTGCAAAGATACCTGACTTTTTCTCTTTATATCCGTCAAATTTTCCCTTGAGATAATTACACTGCAACACGGACTCTAACATCAGTTTATCATACTTAACCTGATAGCCACTAGCTATGCTACCTCCCCACAGATGCTGTTTAATACCATCAGCTTTATAAAACAGATTGCTCACACTATGCTTAAAATCACTGGAGCCATAGGAATACAATAGCGTACCATCAACAAACCATTCACGGTTTGTCCAACTGCTATAAACAGAGACTGTATAATAATTTGACGTTATTTGCTGTTCGATATCTTTTGCTGTCAACTTAGCCTGATGGTATCCAAAACCAACACCCAGTATCAGCTGATCATTCATCTGGCCATCCAACCCCAAACTCAGGCCATTAATATCGCTGTCAGCGCCATACACAACACCACGATTTTTACCACTGCCAGAGACATAATGATATTTTCCCCAAAATCCGGGCGTATTAACCACAGGGTCACCGCTGTTGATGCCTGCTTCATAGGCACGCAGGTTATGTTGCCGAAAACTTATGTCATCAGATGACTTTACAAACAACATCCAGACTTTGTTGAGAAAAAGGCCCTAGCAGTAACTGGGGAATATTTTCATCCGCAAGCCGGGCAAGTTCCTCTGAAGTATCAGCCGCTAATATATCAAACCAGTTATCCTCCGTGCTTTCATCCGGAATATTAAAGGCTGATTCGGCAATATCTGCCAGCATATTGACTTGATTGTTATCCAGTCCTTTCTTTTCCAAGCCTTTTTTAAATATTTCTAATTTGGTTTTATCCAGCTGCCCTGATTCTATTCCTTCTCCGGAAGTACCATTATTTCCTCCAGCTTCCGTGCCCTCTCCTGCATTGCCCCGCCATCACTAACTTCAAACTCATCTTCCTGTAAAATAAACTCAAGACTGTACAATTGACGACTGTTTTCCTGTGTACGAAGTCCCCTTGCTTTCCTTAAGCTAGAAACAATTTCAGGTTCAGCAAAGTCGCCAGTAATCGCATCGGCATCAACTACTTTGTAAATCAGGTTTTTCCCTGTTGATAAAGCGGCTCTCAGCGCCTCCTGCCTGATGAACAAACTCCACATGAACGGCATTATTTTTATCAAGAGTTAAACCGTTATCGACTTGAAGAAATGCGATATGTTGTTTGACGGTATCTTTTGTTAGCGGTGTCAGATGAATCCTGGCTCCTGTTTCCATCGACCACCCTTGCTGGGCAACAACAGGTGAACCAGCAAGATCTTTCGTCCGGTGAAATACAGATTTTCCTCCTGAGGTAATTCGAACAGGACAATCAAATACAATAGATTGAAGCTTTGTCTCTGTGAACTTATCTGGCATAGGAAATTTATCCAACCCAAACCAAAAAAAACCAAGGCTTATTCTATTGGGTTTAAGTCTTACTCCGCCATCAATTACAACTTCCTTTATATCGCTGAATATTCCTCCTCCTATAATACCTGTTGTTAAAGCAACCGTAGAGATTGTACTATCTGTTCCTGTCAAAGAACCATAAAAATTTCCACCCTTCAAATGGCAAGTTTTGAATCCTTTTACATTATGGATCAGTGTACAAGAGGGAATCACCAGTTCACTTTCCGGATGCATAATTAACGTGGGATTTTCTGTATCAGAATATTCGTCCCATCCAGGTTCCGGATCCAATATTCAGTGTTTTAACAGGATGAGACGATGAGCCGACTTGTCTTGAATAAAGCCTAGAGTCTCCATCTACAGTTATTGACCACATAAGATAAACATTAGCTTCACCCCATGAAGATGAGCTCACATACAAATTACCGTAATTTTTTGGCTGATGTTTTTCATTATCAGAGGATGATGTCAGGTCACTTCCTTTAATCTGAATTATTCCCTGTTTATAACCATAACACTCAAATTCATCTTTAGAACCCACAATTGAATGAATAATAGAAATACTTTTTCCCTTTATTGTTCCGACATGTAGTTTCTCTTCAAATAGATCATGATTTTTACCAAAAACTCGTTTTGCTTCTACCGTTGAAGCATTTATATGAACATTCCAGGTCACTTCATCCTGTTGATTATGATCTTGAAATCTATTGCCCAGTTGCATATCATTCTCAGAGCCAAAATTAACCAAACTATTTAAAATATGAATATCATATATTTTGTTCGTGCAAATATTTGACGCTATCTTTCTTCTTGATTTTTTCGCCCTAAGGGTTGGCAGACAGACATATTCTATACCATTTTGATTAATTTTTTTCCCCATTAAAGAACTGTCTAACTTTCCTATAAGTCTTCCGGTCGTTCTCATTATTGAAATACTTACTCCTGGTTTCTCAGCAGGGCTTACGCACCAGTTGACCAACGACAGGAGTCATGTAGAATCCCTGCTTTTTCATGACTCTCAAGCCTGCTCCTTTGATCACTTTCCTCGAAACCCTTGAAGATACTCGACGCACTGCATCCT
>NSIT01000070.1_pt1 | contig 16751 bp, 15 predicted proteins | sample 1450681 | NCBI WGS metagenome assembly NSIT01 (sample SAMN07455404, study PRJNA386592) | invertebrate metagenome | isolation source: Endozoicomonas-like sequences binned from scallop gill tissue | host: Pecten maximus | place: United Kingdom: Lyme Bay MPA | collected 2013-06-01
TAATATTCTGCTGCTTTAAGTGGATCCCATCCATCAAACAACCTGAGCAGGATTTTAAGCTCTGATTCAGATTTATTATTCAGGCCTCAAGCTGCCTGTTTAAAATAGACATCATCCGGTGCCTTGTTAGCCAAACATTGGAGAGGTCGTTCAGAATTATAGTGCATGAAATAGGTTTTCAATTCTTCCTTTAATTGATCGCCGTTATTAAACGCTTTCAGATATACACACTCATATTTCACACTACGCCAGAGCGGCTCGACAAAAATATTATCCCTGTAGCAACCTTTGCCATCCATACTGATCCAATGCTTCTTCCAATGCCTCCACACAAAAATCAACATCTATCGGAGATCGCTGGAGAAGTCCTTTCTTAAGATATAATAGGTTGCAGAGCGAGATACGCCCAAGAGCCGGCATTGCACAGACACAGAAAGATTGGGATGATAGCGCTCGACCATAGAAAGATGAAGATCTTTCTTTATTGATCGAGCTTTCGTGCTAAAAAATCCCGTTCCACCGTGAGCTGGCTCATTTGGCGGTAGAGAGTATCGCTGGATTAATATAATAAGTGCAATCGACTGATATTTCAGATTTGAGCCAGCTGCTGATACATTCTGTCTGTAGCTCTCACACTAAGAAATGGAAGTCAGGAATGAGTACACAAATCCGACAATACAATCAGCTGACTCAAGGACAAAGATATCCGATTGAAGTGCTCCTTGGAAAAGGTCTCACACAGATAGAAATAGCCGAAACTGTAGGAGTTAGTGAGAGTGCCTTATCACGAGAATTACAGCGCAATACGAGCAAGAAGGGTTACTGTGCTGAGTCAGCCCACAGCCTGGCTGTTAAGCGCAGGAAATCAGCTTGTAAACACAGTAAAACTGATGAACGACAAACGCCAATTATAGAGAAGGGTTTACTGCTCGGCTGGTCGCCTGAAAATATCAGTTGCCGAATGAAAATAGAAGTGCCTGAGATAGCCCTTAGTCATTCTTCCATTTACAACCGAATCGCTGATGATAAAGGCCGCGGTGGTGCTTTTCCGGCTGGGCGACTGGGAGGGTAATACAGTGTATGGGCAGGATGCCCGTCTGGTCACGTTGGTTGACCGCAAAAGCCGCTATACCCTGATTGGTAAAGTGGATACTAAACAAGCCGGAACGGTTGAAAACGCCATGATCAAGCTGCTTGAGCAGGTGGCGTCCGTTTGCACTATCCCACGGGATAACGGAGGGAAATTTGCTGCCCATGAAAAGGTATCAGAGGCTGTCAATGCTGACGTGTTTTTTGCCAGGCCTTACGCCAGTTATCAGCGTGGCACTAACGAAAATACCCATGGTATTATTCGGCGAACCTATCCTAAGAAAATGGCTTTGGGACACCTTACAGAGAACGACATTAGCACTGTATAACTATTGATTAACACCATGCCCAGAAAAGTTTTAGGCGGTCTAACTCCTTTTGAAGTCTATACCGGGAGGTCGCTTGCACTTATTACTTGAATCCAGCAACGCTACCTAAGCGACACAACCTTCGAGGTGAATCTCCATAATACCTGTGGTTGCTTGCTCCACCAAACTAACGCTTTGGTGGGGTTTTGACCCCAGGCTATTTGATAAAACGAAACAAAGGTAGCTTAAGAAAATAAGCAGCCGGAGTTGAGTGAGCACAGCTAACAAAGCAGCAATTTCAAAGACGACAGGTATATTCATTATTAATAACGCCAGAACATAGGCGTTAACAAAACCAGCAAGGTAAAAATTTCCAGTCGCCCCAGCAGCATGGCAAAACATAAAATCCATTTTGCGATATCCGGCAATGCCTGATAATTGTCAGCAGCAGCCCCCAGTGCCGGACCCAGATTATTCATACAGGATGCCACGGTGGAAAACGCCGTGGTTAAATCAAGTCCCAACGCCATCATCAGCAAAAACATAATAATAAAGAGAAATACATAGGCCGAAAAAAAACCCCATACAGCTTCCCCCACTTTTTCACTGATGGCATGTCCACCAAACTTAATGACAAAAACACCATTGGGATGAACCAGTCGATATACCTCACGCATTCCCTGCTTGAATATCAACAAAATCCGGATAACTTTCATTCCCCCTGCCGTAGAACCGGCACACCCACCAGCAAAACTGGTCAGAAACAGTAAAAAAGGCAAAAACAACGGCCATGCTGAAAAACCTGAAGAAGTATAACCGGTGGTCGTAGCAATGGAAACCACCTCAAATAACCCATAATGTAACGCATCGCCAAGGTCATAGACCTCTAGCCAGTAAAGGGCACTGACCACGACAACCGAGACCAAAGCCAAGATAAAGAGATAGCAACGTACTTCTGAATCGTACCAATAATGGGTCAGCGAACGATCACGCAAAACCAGAAAATGCAGAGAAAAGTTAATACCCGCAATCAGCATGAAAAAGGTAGTAAGACCATCAATCCAGGGAGAGTCAAAATAAGCCATACTGGCATCATGGGTGGAAAAACCGCCTATGGCGACGGTACTAAAACTATGGCTGATCGCATCAAACACATTCATGCCCGCCAACCAGTAGCCCAGTGCACAAATAACCGTCAGACCCACATAAATATACCAGAGTGCCTTAGCTGTCTCTTTAATACGCGGCGTCAGTTTCCTGTCTTTTACCGGACCCGGAGCCTCGGTTCGGTAAAGCTGCATACCTCCAATACCCAGCATAGGTAATACAGCCACCGCTAAAACGATAATTCCCATGCCACCTAGCCACTGAAGCTGCTGTCGATAAAACAGGATCGACCGGGGCAGGGATTCAATATGAGATAAAATTGTCGCCCCGGTGGTTGTTAATCCGGAGAGAGACTCAAAAAAAGCATCGGTCCAACTCAACGCCGGTGCTTCCATCATTAAAAAAGGCATTGCCCCTACAATACCCAATACCAGCCAGAACAGTACTGTTACTATAAACCCGTCCCGATTACCCATTTCTACCTGCTCATGGCGAAAGGGAAACCAGAGGAACCACCCAATAAGGAGTGTTGAAAGAAAGGTGAAAATAAACAGGCTGATTTCCGGTTCGTTATAAAGAAGGGCCACTATTGCCGGAGGAAGGCTGGCAGAACTGAAAAACATCAGCAGAAGACCCAGAACGGGTAAAATGGTCTGCAACTGCATGACAAGCCTTTTTTATTATTATGAACAGTCTATGGTTCCACGCATTATTTATGATAAAGCGTGCTTGTTGCCATTATTACACAACCCTTCATGTAAAAAGCAACGATTATTCATTTATGGTATCAGTGTTTCTGTTTTATATAAGCTGTCTGGTCAGTAGTGGATGTTTAGCAAAAACATAATAGAAATATTTCTGCAAATAAAAAAGAGGCCGTCATTTCACTTAGGCCTCCCTGAGATGAATTTTCCCCTGACTAGAAAAACCCGAGCCCTACCTGAAACAACTGTTCTATCTCATGAATATATTTTTTATTGGATAAAAACAGGATCAAATGATCACCGGATTCTACTCGGGTCGTATCATGGGCAATCATCACTTCATCATCACGGACGATAGCACCAATAGTGCATCCCGGTGGCAGCTTAATATCCTCCACCATGCGCCCTACTACATGAGAGCTTTCTTCATTGCCGTGGGCAATAGCTTCCATAGCTTCTGCCGCACCACGCCGAAGGGAATAAACATTAACGACGTCGCCCCGCCGCAAATGTTTTAATAAGCTTCCAATAGTGGCTAACTGAGGAGATATCGCTATATCAATTTCTCCTCCCTGAACCAGATCCACATAGGCAGAATTATTAATTAACGCGATAACTTTCCGGGCTCCCAGACGTTTTGCCAGCATGGCTGACATAACATTCGCCTCATCATCATCAGTCAACGCGCAGAAGACATCGGTCTCTTCAATACTTTCCGATAACAATAGCTCTTTATCGGAAGCATTGCCGTTAAAGACAATGGTTCTATTCAGTGTTTCCGACAAAAACTGACAACGCTCCATATCCAGTTCTATCATCTTCACTTTGTAGTCATCTTCAATGGCCAGTGCCAGCCGCAAACCAATAGCACCACCACCGGCGATGATTACCCGTTTGTAATCCGCATCCAGTCGCTGCATTTCTGCCATAACTACTTTGATGTGTCGGCGATCTGCAATAAAGAAAACCTCATCGCCTGCTTCAATAACGGTTGTGCCTTTGGGGGTAATGGGGCGACCACGGCGAAAAATAGCTGCAACACGAGTATCCACATCGGGCATATGCTCGCGGATATAGCGTAACTCCTGGCCCACCAGCTGTCCGCCATAATAAGCCTTCATTGCTACCAGCTGAGCACGTCCATCGGCAAAATCCAGTACCTGAAGGGCTCCGGGACGTTCAAGAAGTCGCTTAACGGTATTTGTTACTACTTGTTCCGGACTGATCAGGACATCAATAGAGATGCCCTCTTCGCCAAACAACTCATTTCTATTCAGATAAGCTGCTTGTCGGATACGGGCTATTTTTGAGGGCGTACCAAATAAGGTAAAGGCAATATGGCAGGCGATCATATTGACTTCATCGCTGTTCGTCACAGCAATCAGCATATCCGCTTCATCACAGCCCGCCTGCTTAAGCACAGACGGAAAAGATGCCATTCCCTGAATAGTCCGGATATCAATGCGATCCTGTAGGTCGCGCAAGCGTTCTGCATTGATATCCACAACCGTAATGTCGTTTTCTTCACTGGCCAGGTTTTCTGCCAGTGTGCCACCTACCTGACCAGCACCCAGAATAAGAATTTTCATCGTTACCCTAATCAGTCCACGGCTTTGTTCAAGAGACTGTAAAAGAAGCCATCACCTGCACCCGGAAAACGCTGCAGCCCAAATCCTGTATTGAAACCTTCCGTTACCGTTATGTCCAGTATTCTCGCATCCGTATGCGACTGAACAAAACCGGCAATTTGCTGCTGATTTTCTTCCGGCATCACCGAGCAGGTGGCATACAGCAAAACACCACCGGGCTTCACGGTTTTCCAGATAGCTTTCAGTATATCGGCCTGTAACTGAACCAGTGCAGCAATATCCCGCGCTTTTCTCAACAACTTAATATCAGGATGACGACGAATCACTCCTGTTGCAGAACAGGGTGCATCCAGCAAAACGGCATCATAAGGTTGACCGTCCCACCAGCTGTCCGGATCAGAGGCATCACCACACAATACATGAGCGTCTAACTGCAGGCGCCCCAGATTTTCCCGAACACGCTCCAGACGTTTAGCATCACAGTCCAGTGCATCTATTGCGATGGTATCGTGGCATTCCAGAATATGACAGGTTTTCCCGCCCGGGGCACAGCAGGCATCCAGAACCCGGTCACCGGATTTTACAGGCAATAACATCCCTGCCAACTGAGCGGATTCATCCTGTACACTGACGACACCTTGTGCAAACTCGGGTAATTTTTCAACAACAACGGGTTGTTTAAGAATCAGGGCATCAGGAGCAGAAACCGAAACACAAGACTCAATCCCCTCTGCCTGTAACCGTTGCTGGTACTGAGCCCGCGAATAATGGCGGACATTGACCCGCAATGTCATGGGAGGTAGCTGATTATTAGCCTGCAGGATATCCCGCCAATGATCAGGCCAAGCCTGCCTGAGAGCCTTCTGTAACCACAGGGGATGGGAGCTTGCACAAGTTTCATTATTGTCTGCTAACGCCTGCAATTCCTGACTTTGACGTTGAGCATTACGCAAAACACCGTTCACCAGACCTTGAGCCCAGTTTTTTTTCAGCAGTTTCACCGCCTGAACCGTCTCATTAATCGCCGCATGGGCAGGAATTCGCGTATAAAACAACTGATACAAACCCACCAACAATATAGCCTTTACTTCCTGCTCTCGAGGCTTAATAGGCTTTTGCATTAAATGCTTCAGCCAGATATCCAGCCGGTGAAAATAACGTAATGTGCCGTAACTGAGTTCTGCTAACAGCCCCTGGTCTTTAGCCGGCACATGGGCTTGCTGTTGCGGCAAGGCACTGCTGAGGGACATCCCATTCAGAACACCGGCAACCACACGGGCGGCACTTAAACGTAATGTGCCGGATATTAATGCTGTCATTGGTCTAAAACTACCTGTTGCCCTACCATAAACAACTGGCGGTTACTGTTCATAAAATCACTGATGGTCACTGCCTTTCCACCGGCTCGCTGAATTTTTGTAATGCGCAAAACACCTTCTCCACAGACAATATCAATACCCTCACGAGTAATGCTGACAATAGTGCCTGGTTTAGCTTCATAAACCTGTTCCAACGCACTGGCCTGCCAGATGCGCACAATCTCTTCTTTTTCTGCTCCGTCTTTTATCCGGATTCGGGTCACTGGCCAAGGAATAAACGCCCTCACCTGACAGTCCAGCTCCCATGCCGTCTTGCTGAAATCCAGAAAAGCCTCATCCCGGGTCATTTTACGGGCATAACAGGCCTGCCGTTCATCCTGAGATTCTGGCTCAATAGTCTTATCTGCTATGGCATCAAGGGTTTCTTTCAGCGCCGGACGGCCTATTTCAATCAAGCGGTCATGAAGTTGTTCAGAGGTATCGGTAGGTAAAATAGCACAAGACTTTTTCAATAACATGTCGCCAGTATCCAGTCCTGCATCCAGCTGCATAATCGTTACCCCAGATTGGATGTCTCCGGCTTCTATGGCCCTATGGATAGGGGCGGCTCCACGCCATTTAGGTAATAACGATCCATGGACATTAATACAACCCTGTTCAGGAATATCCAATATCGCCTGAGGTAAAATCAACCCATATGCCACCACCACCAAGACATCCGGTTTCAGGTCGGCCAATATTTTCTGTTCTTCCGTATTTTTTAATGAAGCCGGCTGATAAACGGGAATGCCATTTTCTTTAGCCAACAACTTTACCGGGCTGGCGGTTAGCTTGCGTCCCCTTCCGGCGGGCCGGTCTGGCTGTGTATAGACAGCCACGACCTCATGGCTACTGTTTAATAATGCCTGCAAATGCTCACTGGCAAACGCAGGTGTTCCTGCAAAAACAATACGAAATTTGTCCATAATTTTTCCTGAGAGCACAATTCCTGAAAAAAGAATAAAAGCAGGCTGGCTATCGCAAAAAAACCGCCTGTCGTTGAGGCAGACGGTATAAAAAAGAAGACTAATATGTTAAGCGGGTAATACGAACAAAAAAATTCGTCAGGATTTACGCTCTAAGCCGCTGACTTTTCTTGAGCTTCTTACGAATACGATCTTGCTTAAGACGAGACAAATAATCCACGAAAAGCTTGCCGTCCAGATGATCTGTTTCATGCTGGACACAAACGGCTGCCAGACCATCCATCTCCATGGTAAATTCCTGTCCGTCTCGACCCAGAGCCCTGACCTGAATCCGGTCATAACGTTGAGCCAGATTTTCATAAACACCCGGTACAGACAGACAACCTTCCTGATGCACAGACTGATCTTCTGTCATGGGCTCATACGTTGGATTGATTAAAACAATAGGGCTGCTTTCATCCTCAGAAGTATCCATGACAAACAATCGCAGATGAATATCAACCTGTGTTGCGGCCAAACCAACGCCCTTGGCACTGTACATGGTTTCCAGCATATCATCGACAATGCCACGAATACGCTCGTCAACGACCTCAACAGGCTTAGCCACCTGGCGAAGCCGCGGATCAGGGTATTCCAGTATGTCCAAAATTGCCATCGGCACTATTACACTCGCTGTTGATAAAAGCTATAGATTTTAAAATAGTAGCCTACTCTCCTCAATGGTCATTTGTCATCTTCCTGTTGCGGCTGCTCTTTCTCTTCAGAAAGCGAAAAAACAGTCGATTGAACTGTATCCCTATAACAACAGTGCTCATCCAACAAACCGGAAATAACCATGAAGACGGGACGCTCCCAACGGACTTTTTTATTTTTTACCATTTTTTCATTGTGGGTTCTGAAAGTACCGCCTTTACTTGCTAACGACTTATTCAAGCCGGATGCTCCCGAGCATTATACGGTCCAGAAAGGGGATTCCTTATGGGGTATTGCCGAGCACTTTCTGAAAGATCCCAGTTCATGGACAGAAGTGTGGCATGCAACATCCGATGACGATACGCCAGACCTGGTATATCCCGGCGACCTGATCAGCAAGGTAATGATCAGAGGAGCTCCTCTGTTGACACTGTCCCGACGGTCTGCTCATAAAACACTGCCCCCTTCCCGGTCAAAAACACTGAAACTTACGCCTAAAATACGACGGGTTACCAGTGAAAATGCCATTTCTCCGGTTCCTCTTGAAGCACTGGATATCTACCTGAAACACAGCCGGCTGGTCAATACACCTTATATATTTGACAAAGCCCCTGTGATTTTTTCTCATGGGGCAAACCGAATGACGGCAGTGACCGGAGAAAAGGTCTATGTGCGGGGAGAGTTTTCACCCGCCCGTAACTATTTTTACCGCATTTACCGAAAAGGCAGAACCATCAGAGATCCGGATACCCGTGAGATACTCGGAGTCATGGCTCATGATGTTGCCGATGCCTTCCTGACCCAGATCAATAACAGCCTGGCCACACTCAAAATACATTCTAACCGCAGCGAAGTCCGCGTGGGTGACCGTTTACTCCCGGACGACAATTTCCGATTATTAACTGCTTTTTTTCCAAAACGGCTTAAAAAGCCCCTGAATGGAAAAATAGCCGCCACCCTTAATGGCGCAAAAACTACCGGACTCTACGGGAACATCATTATTAACCGGGGTGAACGGGATGGCCTTCGTCAGGGAGATCTTCTTATTATCAATAAAAAACACCAAAAGCAGAGTATGTCTCAGGATAAGCCTTCTATCCGGTTGCCCGCTGAAAAAGTGGGGTTTGTCATGGTGTACCGACCTTTCCAGCGAGCCAGTTTTGGACTGGTTCTGTCTGCTTACGATGAAATAAAGGTAGGAGACTATATCAACCTCAACCCTTAAGGCATTCCTCTTTTAAAATGTTCTGACTCAATGACACTTCTGTAAGAAAGATTATTTGACGACATCTCAGATTCATCTACGGTTACTGTGGGTATATGTTAATAAAGGATCTCGGGCTATTCCCAAGAGACATAATCCACAATAAGGACTGACAGTCCTATACCATTGCGGTCACCAGATGTCATTTTTGATAGAAAACATTTTGGCTAAAACAATAATTGTTTAATAGAAAGTAATAACCATGAACTGGCAGTATATAGAACCATGGCTTCAACTATCCCTTATTTCCGGATTAGGCCCCAAGCGACAAAAGCAGCTAATCAATAAACTGGGCAACCCGCAAACCATCATATCTTTACCTAAAGAGACTCTGGCAAAAAAAACTTCGGTTAAGCTGGCTGACAGAATTCACTCATACCTGCATAATCCGGATACTCAAAAACAACTGAAAGTGACACACCAATGGGTTGACGCAAGCCCACAACATCACATCATCACTCTGGATGACCCATCCTATCCTGAGCAACTTAAAACCATTGCTGACCCACCTCTTGTTTTATACATCTACGGCGATCCTCATCTGCTGTCCGATCCACAAATCGCCGTGGTTGGTAGCCGTCAACCAACTCTCCACGGGAAAAAAATAGCCCGGCAAATAACGCAAGAACTCTGTAAAAGCGGTCTGGTTATTACAAGTGGTATTGCCTTAGGTATTGATGCTATTGCCCACCAAACAACAGTTTCACAAAAAGGACAAACCATTGCCCTTCTGGGAACAGGTATTGATCAAGTCTATCCGCGCCAGAACCAACAACTTTTTGCCGACATAACCAACAACGGAGCACTGGTATCCGAGTTTCCACTGGGCACACCACCCGCTCCCGGACACTTTCCTAAAAGGAACCGCCTGATTGCTGGCCTGTCATTAGGAACGGTCGTTATAGAAGCGGCTGTGGCCAGCGGTTCGTTAATCACAGCTAAATTGGCTTTAGAGCAGGGCAGGGAAGTTTTTGCGGTACCAGGCCCTGTTGCCAGCCCACTGAGCCGCGGCTGTCATCAATTGATTCGTGAAGGAGCCATACTGACGGAAAACGCCCGGCATATAATTGAAGAACTCCAGCCTTTATTGAAAACCTATCTAAAAGATAATCCCATTCTGCTCAATTACGATGAAAAAAGCGAAGAAAACTGTGTACAGAATCATCCTCCCTCCTGGCAGGCAATCCATTCCGTCATAGGTTATGATATCGTCAGTACGGATGAGCTGATGAATTACATCAGTATGGAGTACGAACAACTCTTACAATTGCTTACTGAAATGGAAATAGCCGGAGTTATCCAGGCTGTTTCTGGGGGCTATCAACGCAACTAAGCTCTGGAATATTTATCATAATAAATTATTAGTCATGATATAATAACTATAGTTAATAGCTGTCTAGAGCTATAGCCTTTGCTTAACTTAAACATCATTAATATTGATTAGTTCTAAAAACGAAATACTCTATATAATTGATCCAAATCAATACAATAAGCAATAAATCATTTTCCTATAATTCTACCCACCTATTCCAGTTAGCAAGATGTATTACTCGCATTCAACCATTCATATCAGGGTTAAGTTATCAAAAATAATAAGGCATAAAATAGTTAAATTACCGGCAACGCAGTACTTAACTACTTTTAATAAAACAACACCGTCAACATACTTTTTATACAACCTAAAACTGACACAACAACACTTGCTTTAAGACACTTCCTGAAATAACGAACCAATGACTATTACACAGCATCCGTCGGAAAAATTATGAGCATAAAAGAACGTTTATCTCGAGTTCCAACACCTCTGGGTGGATTAGCTCTAGGAACAGCCAGCCTTGGTGGAGCATGGGCATTAGTGCTCCCTGAAATAAGTGCCGAACTGAAACTGGCTTTTGCTGCAGTTCCTGCATTACTTATTCTTAAAATCCTGTCAAAATTTATTCTGCATCATCGCCTGATTAAAGAAGAGCTGTCTCACCCTGTTCTCAGTAGCGTTATGCCAACATGGGCAATGACATCTATGGTCGTTGCACAGGCATTATTACACTGGTTTCCGATATTTGCTCGGGCATTATGGTTAATTGCTATCGGTTTCCATATCGTACTACTGGCAGGCTTTATTATTTTCCGAACCAGAGATTTCAAGTTTCATCATATGGTACCCAGCTGGTTCGTTCCTCCGGTAGGTATCATTGTTGCGGCTGTTACCAGTACAGGAATGAACTTTCCCCAACTAACTTGGATATTGTTTCTTTTTGGTTTTGTCTGTTATCTGATAAAACTGCCTCTCATGATGCACAGACTCATGTTTCACCCATCTATTTCAGACGCCGCATTACCAACATTTGCTATTATGGGAGCACCAGCCAGCCTATCTTTAGCAGGATATTTATCAATTGTCCCCACTGACCCTAACCTGACATTTCTGGTTCTTTTAACGCCACTTGCTCTCTTTATGACAGTGCTCGTTTATATTGCGTTACTGCATTTACTCCGGTTACCTTTTTCTCCGGGTTATGCAGCATTTACATTTCCACTAGTGATAAGTTCGATCGCTTTACTAAAAGTAGAGGATTACCTTATTACCTGCCGTATTGAGTCTCTTGCCATACTGTCAGGAAATATAGCGTTCATTGAATTGATCATAGCCACTCTCATGGTTTTTTATGTCACATGGCGCTACATCTGGCACTATTTTGGCCGGTCAGTTTTTAGACCAGCCAACGCATAAAAAGGATGGCTGGCCAGATTTATTCCCCAATAAACAAAAAATTACCGGGGTTTTATCTTTTCAGGTTTAACACACTGCGAGCTCAGCTGATATAGGCTGTCAAACTGACAATAATTAATAACGGTTCACAGAATAATCGAACCCGTCAGATCTTTTTTACCACTTCTAATGCTACAGTAATCATTTCATCAAACGTTAACTGGCGCTCTTTTGCCGAAAGCGCATCTCCTGTACGAATATGGTCGCTTACCGTACAAATAGCCATACCCTTTGCGCCATACTCTGCACAAACGCCATACAATCCGGCAATTTCCATTTCTACACCGAGTACACCATAACGTTCCAGAGTATCAAGGAATCCTTTCTCGTATTCAGGGCTGTAAAAGAGATCTGTTGTAAAAACATTACCTATTTTTATCAGAAATTTATGTTTCTTAGCGGATTCAACTGCTTTTTCCAACAAATTAAAATCAGCAACAGCAGCAAAATCATGCCCACTAAAACGAACACGATTCACTTTAGAATCCGTACAAGCCCCCATAGCCAACACTAAATCCTTAACCTGTACATCACGACTGACGGCACCACAAGATCCGACTCGCAACAAAGAGCTTACGCCATACTCTGTGATTAATTCCTTATAATAAATAGAAGCAGAAGGTATTCCCATACCAACACCCATAACAGAAACCTTTCGCCCCTGGTAGGCCCCAGTGTAACCGTACATATTACGGACATCCGTTATCATAACAGCATCATCCAGAAAAGTTTCTGCAATGTATTTGGCACGCAAGGGATCACCTGGCAACAGACAGACATCTGAAAATGCACCTGCTTCTGCATTAATATGGGGAGTCACTGCTTTTATCCTCAACCTTATTAACTGATTCGAATCCCATCGTAAAAATACACGATGCTATATATAATACTAACAATATGAACGACAATGGATCGTAAAACAGGTGTAAACCTGCCTTACAACCAGATTCTGTATTTTCTAACCAAGAAAAGACTTTCCATATTCTGTGGGTGGCAACCCAAAGTAACTGGCCAAGCTTTGGCCTATATCAGCAAAGGTGTCCCGAAACCCAAGAGAACCCGCAGGAATTTTTTTACCATAGACCAGCACAGGGATATGCTCCCGGGTATGATCCGTTCCCTGCCATGTTGGATCACACCCATGATCAGCGGTGATGATCAAAATATCATCTGCTTCCAGACTGTGCATCAGTTCCGGCAAACGGCTATCAAGATATTCCAGCGCACCGGCATAACCGGCAGCATCGCGACGATGTCCGAAAGAGGAGTCAAAATCGACAAAATTGGTAAAGACCAGAGTGTTATCTCCGGCCTTTTTAAAGGCATCCATGGTAGCCTCAAATAAAGCAGGGATACCTGTAGCCCTAATACCTTCTGAAATCCCCTGATGAGCAAAAATATCAGAGATTTTTCCGATACTAATAACCTTACCGCCTTTTTTCACCAGCTTATCCAATACGGTAGGCGCAGGAGGCAACACAGAATAATCATGTCGATTTCCGGTACGCTTAAAATCACTGGCATCATGGCCGACGAAAGGACGCGCAATCACACGACCAATATTATAAGAATCCAGTAATTCCCGCGTGGTTTTACATAACTGATAAAGTCGCTCTAAACCAAAAGTTTCTTCATGACAGGCTATCTGGAAAACACTATCAGCTGACGTATAGACAATAGGCTTCCCTGAACGCATATGTTCTTCACCTAATTCAGCGATAATTGAGGTTCCGGAAGCATGACAGTTACCCAAAACACCCGGCAGTTCTGCACGATCAATCAACTGATTTAATAATTCTTCAGGAAAACTGTTGCTTTCTTTCCTGAAATACCCCCAATCAAATAAAACCGGCACCCCCATCATTTCCCAGTGTCCACTGGGCGTATCTTTTCCACTGGACAGTTCTCCGGCATAACCAAACGCGCCCACTACATCAATATTGTTTGTTTTCATCCCTTCCGGAAACTGTCCACAAGATTCCCGGGCAGCATGAAGAAGACCAAGGCTAGACAATACAGGCAACATCAACGCACCCGACCGGGGATAATCCTGACTATTGTTTCCCTGACCTCTGGCACATACTTCAGCAATATGGCCAATCGTATTGGAACCGGTATCACCAAAGTGCCCTGCGTCTTTAGCAGCCCCGATACCAAAAGAATCCATTACCAAAACAACAGCCCGTTTCATGGCAAATACCTGATCCATAAACACACAACGTCTGTTATGCCATTATACGCATAACGATTAGGATCAAAATAATACGTATTTTTTTCACATAAAAACAGAAAAATTATTAATTCATTGAATTATATCTTTATTTCTACTGCTGATCACATCGCGTTTTTTTATTCCCCAAAAATTCATTGCACAAATGGACAACAGACCTCTATCGACTACCTTAGTACATTGATGTAGCAACCAACTTCTTTGGCTTTATATTCTTCTCAACTCAGCTGACGTTCATATTCCCTCTGAAGGTTATTATCATGAAATCCATCGCTATTTCTGTTCAGTGTTTCTTTTACTGTTTTTTACTCTTCTTTACAAACGCAGCCTTTTCTGGTGAATCTGAATATAGAAAAAAAATAAAAAGACTTTGTGAAACACTGTCTACACAGGAAGATCAAAAACAACTTTTTCTGGATGAATTGAAAAAGGAAAAAAATCCGCCCAACTCTGCCATGAGTTTATCCACCAGTTCTGAGGGCTTCGTTTCGCTGAAAACATTAAAATCGGTATTTACAGACAAAAGTTTAGTACAATGTATTCGTAAGATGGAACAAGAGTTAGAAGAAACCTACTCCAACCCCAAAGTAGACATTTCTTCACAAGCCGGTCTTCAGTTAATAATCCATGAAAAGCAACCTGAGGTAAGTGATGTTTTTCCCTGCTACGAAATTTTCAGCAAACTTGCTCCTCCAAGCTATTATCCTCAAGACTCTCACCGTAAAAAAATAAAGGTTTTTTGTGTCTTCAATGATCGTGGGAATAATCGGGAGTTTACAGTTATAGATGATCTCAAGGTCGGGAGAGCTATTATCTGCTTCAAAGTTCTCCCAGACTTACAAACTCAACAATTCAATAGAACTCTTATGCCCGCCGGAGACATTGATGAGCTTCATCAGAAATTTACCTTGGATCGTGACCTAGAAACAACAACCATGGCAAAAATGTCTATAATAGAGAAAGTCACCTTAAAAGACGACAAAGAGTTCTTTAAACCAGAAATAGTTGCAGAAATTGTAGCCGATAACGGTTGTACAGATTTAGTTGCAATCCCCTGGTTAGAAGAATGTGAGGATTATGTACCTCGTGCTGAAAAAAAAACGCTTCTCATTGACTGGAATAAACTGGATGAAACAGCTAAAGAAAACCTTTCACCAAAGCTTCAACATAAAGCAAGAAGTGCAAGCGTTCGCTTTGTGGAATTAGATGGCACCAAGTTTTTTTTCAGTAATTTTATGAAATTTTCTTTCCTTTTACTACAAACAATCGTTCCAATGATTGGCACTGGGCAAGAGTTTATGAGTACATTAGTCGATTGGCTCAAGAATGCAGAGCAGGAATCAGGTTTCTTTCTTGAAGACAGTCACGACTTTGTTGACTTTATAGTGGTGGAACGCCCAACAAAAGAGAAGGATAGTAAGGAAATACCAGAGGTCTTGGTGAGCCAAGGCAGCAGTAATAATATTACCATTCAATTAAAGCCTGTTTTTTAGTTTTTGAGTATGATATAAGAATTTCAGTCTGAAAGAGGCAGGCCTGTCTTACCGTAGAGATAAGACAATCGGCTTGCCTTTTTTGTGTCAAAGCCCGTAAAACTGATCACTTACAACTTCATGATTCCTACAGAAACACTTGAAATAGCGAAAACTGTTTCTCATTTCGGAAGCTTCACCACGGCGGCAAAACATTTAGGGAAAGCACCTTCAGCCATCAGTTACACCATTCGAAAACTGGAAGAAAAACTGAATGTTTCCCTATTTATACGTGACAGCAAACACGTAGTTCTGACCCCGGCAGGTAAACATTTTATAAAAGAATCAGAAAAGTTATTAAACAATCTGGAACAACTGGAAAACAGTACACGACAAATAGCCAGCGGTTGGGAAGATCGCCTATATATCACATTAGATAACATCGTTAATCAGGGCAGGGTATACGACCTTATCAAGGATCTCCAGCATACCCATCCTAAAACAGAGTTAGTTATAGGTTCCGAAGTGTACAACGGTTCATGGGATGCTCTTTATCATGGTCGTTGTCAGATCGTGATCGGTGCACCCGTTATTATTCCCACCATGGTAAAAAACGATGATCGTTTTACATGGCGCTCCATGGGGCCTATTTCGTGGGATTTTACGGTTTCACCGGATCACCCTCTGGCAAAAGAAACATCTCCATTGTCTCTGGAGACAGTAAGTCATTACCGGTCTGTTTGTATCAAGGACACATCGTATATTTTTAATAAAGGTTATAACCTGCTTTTGGATAATCAAAAGGTTCTTATTGTTCCCAGTTTTCGTGCAGCTATCGAATGTTTGTTACAGGGATTTGGCGCAACAATTCTTCCCAGCCACTTTGTGCAGCCTTATATCCAGCAAGGTCTCCTGATCAAAAAAGAAGTTCCAGACCTGAAAAGTAATGATGAATGCCTGCTCGCCTGGAACCGGGAAAATATGGGGAACAGCCTGAAGTGGATATTGAACTGGCTAGGGCAGCAAGAATGGCTCAATAAAATCTGGCTACAACATGACCCGAAAAAACCGGTCAGTTATCATGTGCCGTGAATAACTCCCGCTAAACTACTAGGCAGCTACAGCAGGAGCTTCTACAGTCCGTAGACCGTATTCTAATGACAATGGATTGATTGTCATGAGGTGATTCACGCACCCCTTATCAGCTATGACATTCGGTATGAAGTCGTCACCGATTTCTT
>NSIT01000071.1_pt1 | contig 16727 bp, 12 predicted proteins | sample 1450681 | NCBI WGS metagenome assembly NSIT01 (sample SAMN07455404, study PRJNA386592) | invertebrate metagenome | isolation source: Endozoicomonas-like sequences binned from scallop gill tissue | host: Pecten maximus | place: United Kingdom: Lyme Bay MPA | collected 2013-06-01
GTTTGAGGCGGTCCGGCAGCGCGCTACAAGTATCTAACGCTAGAAATAGCAGGATCCAAGTATAAATTGGTTTTATTAAAAAACAGCAAGCACTTCTAATAAATATAAATAATGTTTGCTGTATATCTAGAATGAAAGCATTCGAATAAATTCGATTCTGGTTTCAATAATCAAATACTCATTGTGTGATGAAACTATGAAAGTTCTTGTTGTTTTTTTGCTGGTAATATTTGCTGATGCTTGGGCTGGTGGCGGAGAGGAATATCAGTATAAAAACGATTATTGGGATTTACGAGAGTGTAATAATCATTATCCGAGCATTGTATTTACGTCACATATTAAAAAAAATAAATCAAAGGTTCGGCGACCCCGCTATATGGATGAACTTCATCAATGCTTCCATGACGGGGAGATATCTCTTTCAGAAGATTTTGCCCGTGTTTATCGTGAAAAACATCATATGAACTGCGGAGTATTTGAAGGTTTTTTGGCTTTTGTTTTTCTTTGTGTGGGTAGTCCTCAAGGGTTGTTTGAGGATCATGTTTTTAGTGGCTCTGAAAATGATAAAGTGATTAGGAATGTTGCTGCAGAAGGAGGGAATGCAACGGGAGTTTTTTGGCTGAATCCCTTTAACCCTAATCTTTGTCCGGGGGCCAAGGTTGTTTGGCCCTCAGATAAGGGGAATAAATTTGCAACCATTAAGTGGATTGGTGTTCTTGAACCCAATAAAAACTGGCACTTAGATATAGGCGTCGAGTTTGAACAGCCTGTTGGTAGTGGCACAGGAAAGTTCAGGGATAGAAGATTATTTAGTGCAGAACAAGGTCATGCCTCGCTGATTCCTCCTTTGGGGCTGATAACCAGCAGTGATTTTCTTTGCGAGCATTATGGTGAAAGTTTTGTTGCACACAACAAGACAATAGCTAATGAGCAGGTTGCACTTTTATTAGAAAAAGGCTTAAGCCCTAAATCTCAATTTTCTGACAAGTCAAGACATGAGGTGTTGTCTGTTATGCTAAGTGAAATAGGCGAAATTCGTTCGACCGACGATGATTTCAGTTCGTTTTCTTCTTATGTTTCGTCGGATAGGGACAGTATGTCAACGGCCAGTTCATCTTTATCATCAGATACAAAAATAGTAAGCAATACAGTAAATTAATTGACTGGATATTTACTGTCTCGTGATAATGTATACGCAACCGAATAGTAGAGTTACAAATAGAAAAATAATATTTGAAGTTGAACACCTAAATAAATAGGCGTTCGAGTCTGTTAATAAAAATAATCCAGTTACTTTGAGGTTTTGAAAATTTCGTTAATCAATGCCTGAGCTTCATTTTGAACCGCGTTCAGGTGCTTCTCTCCCCTGAAGCTTTCCACATAAATTTTGTAAATGGCTTCTGTACCGGAAGGGCGGGCAGCAAACCAGCTGTTTTCTGTGATCACTTTCAGCCCGCCGATGGACGCTCCACTGCCGGGTGCCTGTGTGATTTTTTCCAGAATAGGTTCTCCGGCTAAAACATCTGAGGGAACCTGTTCCGGTGTTAACGACAGTAGAAGTTTTTTCTGTTGACTGTCTGCAGGCGCTTCTAATCGTTGGTACGCCGGATTTCCATAGCGTTCTGCGAGTGTTTCATAATATTGCTGTGGATTTTTCCCTGTTACGGCCGTCAGTTCTGCCGCCAGTAACGTCATGATGAAACCGTCTTTATCCGTCGTCCAGGTAGTGCCGTTTTTTCTCAGGAAAGAGGCACCGGCACTTTCTTCTCCGCCAAATCCTAACGTTCCATTGTTCAGCCCCTCCACAAACCATTTGAAGCCTACCGGTGTTTCTTCAATATTCCGGTTTTGTCCCTTGGCAACACGGTCAATCATGGCACTGGTGACAACAGTTTTTCCGATGCGGGTTGTTGTCGGCCATGAGGGTCTGTGTCGCAATAAGTAGTCAATGGCAACGGCAAGATAGTGATTAGGATTCATCAGGCCGCTGTGAGGTACGACAATGCCGTGCCGGTCAAAGTCCGGATCATTACCAAAGGCAATATCGTAACGATCTTTCATAGCGATTAATCCGGCCATAGCGCTGGCAGATGAGCAGTCCATACGGATCTTGCCGTCTTTATCCAGATGCATGAAAGAAAATGTCGGATCGACCTGTTTGTTCGCCAGCTCAAGATTAAGCTGATATTTATCAGCAATAGGCTCCCAGTAATGAATGCCGGATCCCCCTAAAGGATCTACACCAATATGCAGTTTTGCTTGAGCAATGGCCTGTAGATCAATGACATTATCCAGATCGTCAACATACGGCGTCATGTAATCGTATTCGGTGACGTTATGGGAATGCATTGCCTTGCTGAAAGGAGTTCGCTTGATGTCCCGCAGATTGTTGGCAATCAGGTCGTTAGCTCTGTGTTCTACCCAGCGGGTGATATCGGTTCCGGCTGGCCCGCCATGGGGAGGATTGTATTTAAATCCACCGTCTCCGGGGGGGTTATGGGATGGCGTAATGACGACACCATCTGCCTGACGGGAATGGGATCGGTTGTAGCAAACAATGGCGTGGGATATGACCGGTGTTGGCGTATATTCACGATTTTTAGACACCATGAGTTCAACATCATTGGCGGAAAAAACCTCAATAGCGCTGATCAGTGCGGGCTCCGACAGGGCATGGGTATCCATCCCGATAAATAACGGACCGCCAATATGGTGTTGTTTTCGGTATTCACAAATCGCCTGGCTGATGGCCAGGATATGGAATTCGTTAAAAGTAGCGTCGGATGCGCTGCCACGGTGTCCGGAAGTGCCGAAAGCGACCCGTTGTGAGAGATTTTCAGGATCAGGGGTGATGGTATAGTAGTCAGCAATCAGCCGGGGAATATTGTCCAGATACTCATCAGGGGCAGGCTGTCCTGCAAGTGGATGCATAATGTTACTGCCTTATCGGTGCATTGAGCATATATCTTCTGTTTCTGAGGCGAATCAATCACCCCTCCGCAAGAAAGGTTATGTTCGTATGCGGTTGGTCATAAAGAAAAGATATGCTGGCACGGTAACGGTGAGACGTTTGTCGGTCAAGAAAAGAATTGGGTGAAGGAAACCGGCTGTAAATATACTGCCGGTTGTTCGGTTGGTTTATTTTCCAAAGGGCAGTCGTGCTTTTCTGTCCAGAACTTCCTCCATAGAAGGCCGATGCTGTGGGTCAGGATTAAGCATATCGGTAATCAGGGATTTTGTCTTTGTGTCGGGGAAATCAATGCCACTGAGTTTTTCATTGATCATGAATTCAATATTTTCTTTTTTGTCCTCAAAAGACCAGTCCGTAATGTCATGACGGCGGGTGGTATAAAAAGGGTTTATGCGGTTGTCTTGTTTGACCAGATCGACAAACATAACTCCCAGAGAATAAACATCCATTTTCCTAGGGTCAGCCGGTCGTTCGGATACGGCTTCTGGGGGCCAATAGCAAGGAACTGTTGCAAACCCATTGAGGGTGTTCCTGTATCGGTCAGCCATGCCAAAATCCAGCAGTTGTATCTTGCCATCAGAGGTTATTGTGCAGTTATCCCACTTCAGATCTTTATGGCAGATGCCGTTATCGTGCATGGTTCCAACTGCATCGATAAGCTGGCCCATAATAAACCGTCTTTGCTGGGTAGAAAGTTTACGTCCTTGCTGGCTGTGCATAAACTCAAAACCGTTCATGCCTTGAGCCTGGTCCATAAAAATAACAAACTCTTTCTTCCCCTGTTTATCAAGAGTTTCTGCAAAACCATGAATCTTGGGAGTGATATCACCCGCCTTCTGTTGGTGATTGATTTCCGTCTGAAGTTCGGTTTTCATTCTGTTAATTTCTTGCGTATCTTTGGGGTTACGGGGTTTGAGTTTTTTGGCAACACACCATTGTTGCTCACCGGTTGTTGGATCGGTTATTCGGGCAAACTTCACTTTTCCGTAAGCCCCCTGTCCAAAATATAGACTTTTGCTGGGCTTGCCGGTTTTATTTTTCGGGATGCCAAGGCTTGCCTGAGCTCGTTCTGATAAAGGTGCGCTTTTTTCGTTAACGGATAAGCTGCGAATACTCTCTTCATCCCAACCTTGTTTGAGCAACACTTCTTCAGGAAGCGAATTCAGCATTTCTGCCATTTTATGGTTGCCGTCCTTTTGCGTCATGATAAGACGGGTAAAAGGCAGGTTATGGCTGTTTTTATCGATCCGGTTATTCCTTATTTCTTCTTCAGTCAAACTCGGGAAGCCATCCGTTTCTGTTGTTGGCGTGGGTGTTTCACCGATTTGTGAGTAATATCCTTCGTCTTCATGATCAGATATAACCGCTTGCTTGTCGGGTGAATCGGTATTGGATTGGGAAGATAAGACGGGTGAACCCAATGCATCTGAATCATCAGTATTGGTTTCTTCTTCAATTTCTTCATCGATGGAAGGAAGTGTTGGCGTGTCTTGAGGTATTGGGGAAAAGGAAGCAAGATCCTCAAACATCTGAGTGATTTCTTCCTCGGTACATTGCGAGATATCGTATTCTTTCAGGGGCTTTTTGCTTGTTGTATCCTGATGGTGCCTGGCAGGTTGAGGGCTTTTATCGAGGTGAGTGGCCGTAAAACGATTAAATGTCCCTTTGGATAATTGGGGTGTTTCTGTTGTATCGGTGTCGGGTTTCTGGAGAGGCTGCGATGAGCCTGTTTTATTAATACCGGGCATATTCAATTCCTTTTGAGTCATTACTTTTACTATAGATAAGGATGAGTGGTTATATGGCTTGTTAACTTGAAGTCGAGAAAGGTGATCCTTATGGTAATAAGGAAAGCATGACAAAAAACAATACGTGGTAGGAATTATAGGAATATAGCCGTCAGTTGGATGACAGGAGCGTATCAATGCCAAAGGTTTCTGGTGTTTCTGGCAATAGCCCGATCACACCCGGTGATAATGAAAATAATGCCTCTCCATCGAATAAAACGGGGAAAATGCAGGGTAAGACAGCACCCAGAAAAGTCGTTGTGACATCGCCAAAGAAACGGATTATGGGGAAAGCGGGAAAACGGCAGTCTCTTCCATCGGTTTCTGGTCGGAAAATAACGGTTTCTGGTCAAAAAACTCATGCCAGAGCAGGAGATAATACACCTGAAGGGTATAACCGGATCAAAATACCTGTCAGTAAAGTCTCGTGGACGGTTCCTTTTAAGTTATACAAACCCACAGAATTTACGGCAGAAAAAATACTCAAACAGCCGGTTTATGCCGATCCTGTGGATCCTGCGGGCATTGACTGGAATTCACCCGACAGGCAGAGCCATATAGGGAAACTTCGTTTTGACGGTGACCGGCCCTTGAATCCGAAAGGACGTACAGGAACCTCAGGGCGGGGAGTTTTAGGAAAATGGGGAGCCAATCACGCGGCCGATCCTATCATCACACGCCAGCACAATGGAAAACTGGAACTGTTAGTGATTCAGCGCAGAGATACTGATCAATGGGCGTTGCCCGGAGGAATGAAAGATCCGGAAGATGCCCATTTGTCCACAACAGCGATTCGGGAGCTGGTGGAAGAGGCCTTGAATCCGGAAGATGTAGCCGATGTGCGAACAGAGGCTTTTGAAAAGGTGACCCAGAGTCTGCCTCTATCACTCAGCGAGAATAAGCGAGTTGCATTGCGCATGGCCCCGGAGGCGTATCACTCTGATTTTGGTTTCTCCTTTGCTGAAGCTGCACAGAATAACTTTGAAAATCTGAAGCAGCGAATGAGTAATCTGTCAGTTTCTATAAATATTATGGCTCAGGAGTTAATGACAGGCCCAAGGGCGCTGACGCAGCAACAGCAGACAGAACTGTTTGGGCTCTTTCAGGAAAGGGCAGTCCAGGAAACTGTGGATAGCCGGATGGCTGAGATGCGACAGGAAAAAGCAGAGATGCTTCGACAGATGCCGGCGTTTGCTCAGGCAAAAGCCGTTTATCAGGGTTACGTGGATGACCGGAGGAACACTGATAATGCCTGGATGGAGACGTCGGCTTTTCATGTGCATCTGGATGATCCGTCATTTCTGACATTATCGGCAGGAGATGATGCAAAGGCGGCAAAATGGATGGAAGTGAATCAGAAAAACTTGTCAGGACTTTATGCCAGTCATGCAGATATTGTTCAAAAGTCAGACATGATTCGGTCAGCGCTGAAGCATCACTGACCGGAGGTAATCGTTGTTAACCTTCAGCGAGAGGGTTTGTTATGGCTTCAAGCATACAGGTGTCATTCTTAAAGGTGGAGTCAAATTTAAGAGCTCTGGTGATGAAGTCAGCCGCCTCTGTTAAGTCATTTCTGTCAAACTCAATTGTCGTGCTGTTGTCTTCGGAAAGGTTGTTCTGGTCAAAAATGGTCAGGGTTTCATCGTTAAACCAAACAGCGATTGTGTGTCTTGGTGAGTCTATTTTAATAATGCGGGGGTGGTCTTCAGGCAGGATTTCGTCCATTTCCTGCATAAACGATTCAAGCGTCGCCGTTATTTCGTTCCGATTGCCGGACATACTTGTATTCATCGGTGATGTTAAAGGCAACACTTCATGAGTGTCCGGATCGATATGTTCCAATTTTTTGGGCAGCCCGAAGGGAGAAGTCGCAATAATATCCTGTGGCAAGCCACGGTCTTCTATAACAGGCGTTTCAAGAGGCGACAGATAAAGCCATATCGTATCCAGAAAAGCGGGTATTTCTAATAAAGTTTGTGTGTCAGGGTCTTGCTGATCAAGGGGAAGTCTGTTGTTTCTGGATTTTTCCCTTGCTTCCTTTACTGGATCATCTAATGAGTTGAAATGCTGACCCCAGAACATCCAGCCCTGTGCCGGATCCCGGGTTAATATTTCCATGCGCTGGTTAAAGGTGGTTACATCATCACTCAGGATGGCCTGTATCCAGGCAGAGGTCAGGCCTTCGCACATCCCGTCACCGATATGTTCTTTAGTTATGTGCTCTAAAGTAAGCCCAATGGACTCAATATTTTCTGCTAAGAGATCGTATCGGGTGAAATCACAGTCTTGTTCTCCTTCAATAAAGGGAAAGCTGTCGGATTCTATTTCTTTTTGAACTATGGCTAAGACTGCTCTTGCTCTCAGATTTTTTATAACGTTCCCATGACTGTCATAGTGCATATTATCAATTGCATTGAAAAGCTCTTCTTCTGAAAGGTCGTGATGACCTTTTATGTTGCCTTGCAATAGCAGGTGGTTTAACTCGTCATTTTCTGTTTTGGGAAGGCTGATATTTCTCCCACTCCAAGACACCGTTATGGTAGGCGTGTTTTTATCAATTTTTTCTGCCTGCAAATTATAAATTAATTGATTGCGAAGATGTTCCATGTGCATGGTATTTGTTGATCTCAGAAAGGTGATGCTATTGTTAGCGATTCGGGCGGTTTTATCTTTAATGATTCGTTGAATCTGCTCTTTCATGAGATCGTAGTATGACGGATGCTGTGGGCTAAAAGTGGCGTCTCTATGAGGATTATTACTTGCCCTCTTACCGTATTCTTTTAATTGTTATTCGTATTGTGTAATCTCCGATATTGCAACTGTTATAAGAGTCCTCTAGAATTTGTCCCCTTTATAATAGGCTCAGGTATGTCATAAATGTACGTGCCGAAAGCTTATTCTCCTTGCCTTACCGCCTAGCGGAAGGCTGTCTTAACCCGTAAGGAGCAAAAAATGCGTCATTACGAGATTGTTTTTCTGGTTCACCCAGACCAGAGCGAGCAGGTGCCTGCCATGATTGAGCGTTACAGCAACGCCATCACGGAAAGCGGCGGAAAGGTTCATCGCCTGGAAGACTGGGGACGTCGCCAGCTGGCTTATCCGATTAACAAGGTACACAAAGCGCATTATGTCCTGATGAACATTGAGTGCGGCGCTGAGGCCCTCAATGAACTGACAGATAACTTCCGTTATAACGATGCTGTTATTCGTAACATGGTCATTGGCCGTGATGAAGCAGTGGTTGAAAACTCAATCATGCTGCAGTCTGATGACAAACGTCGTGATGAGCGTCCTTCTTCCAGAGACCAGCACCGTGAAGTTGCTGCGCCTGTAGCGAAAGAAGAAGCTGCCGTGGAAAGCACGGAAGAATAATTATGGCGTGGAACTCCGGTTGCCGGATTTTCATGGTGTACAGGTTAGTTGAATAATTTAGGAGACACTGCCATGGCACGTTTTTTCCGTCGCAGAAAGTTCTGTCGTTTCACGGCTGAAGGCGTTAAAGAAATTGATTATAAAGATCTTAACACGCTGAAAGCGTATGTTTCTGAAACTGGCAAGATTGTACCTAGCCGCATTACCGGTACCAAAGCCCGTTATCAGCGTCAGTTGGCCACAGCAATCAAGCGCGCACGTTATATTGCGTTGCTGCCTTACTGCGACCGCCACTGAGATACGAACATAGGATATTGATGATGCGTGGACTGGCAGAACTGGCAATGCGCGGACCCAAGCAAGCTATTATCTTGGCTATGGTCTTTGCCGGTATTCCTATGCTGTTCTGGTTGAGTGCGGCAATTGTGTCGCTGGTGATCTTGCGTCGGGGCATCAGCCATGGGCTGAATGTGTTGATGTGGGCTCTGTTGCCGGGTATTGCATGGGCTGCCATGGGACAGTTTAGTATTATATCAGGGCTGGCGGTAACCGCCTGCCTGGCCGTTGTTTTACGTCAAACCGTTTCCTGGTGTCGGACATTAATGACTATCGTGCCTTTAGGAGCATTAATCGTTTTAGCATTGACTTACTGGAATCCTCCACAACTGGTTGTGATGACAGAAATGGTTCAGAGCCTTTTGAAGCCAATGTTGGAACAATCGGGTGCTTTGTCAGTTAAATCTACTGATATTCAGGTGCTGATACACTCGGGTGTCATTGGCATTCTTGCTTGGTTTAGTCTGGCTTTTTGCCTGCTTGGATTGCTGCTTGCACGAGCCTGGCAGGCGATGCTGTTTAACCCCGGTGGATTTGGTTACGAGTTTCGCAGGATTCGGTTGCCGGTGGCTGCCATGATGGTGCTATTGGTGTTTATGCTGGCGAGCTTGACGCTGCCGTCTACTATTCTGTCTTTGTTTCCTGTAGTGACACTGCCTCTCTTTATTGCTGGCCTAGGGCTGGTACATGGATTGGTTGAGTTACGGAATCGGGGCAAAATCTGGCTGGTGATTTTTTATATGGTGCTGGCCCTCTTCACGCAACTGGCATATCCGGTTATTGTTTTGACTGCCTGTCTTGACAGTCTGTTTGATTTTAGAAAACGCATATCAAACAGAATGAATCAGGATTCATCGGGCGTATGATAAATTGAGGCTAGCGAGAAATGGACGTTATCCTGCTTGAAAAAATTGCCAATCTTGGCAATCTGGGCGACAAGGTATCCGTAAAATCCGGTTACGGTCGCAACTATTTGATACCTTACGGTAAAGCAACCCGTGCAACCAAGGCCAATCTTGAAGCCTTTGAAGCTCGTCGTACTGAACTGGAAAGTAAGGCTGCCGGCCTGTTGGTCAGCGCACAGAAACGTGCTGCTGAAATGGCTGAGATCGAATTGACTCTGACAGCTAAAGCTGGTGATGAAGGCAAGTTGTTCGGTTCTATTGGCTCCCGTGACTTGGCTGAAGCTGTAACTTCTGCTGGTGTACAGGTTGCCAAGAGCGAAATCCGCCTACCAGAAGGCCCGATCCGTGCTATAGGTGAATACGACGTTGCAATACAGCTGCACACCGATGTTAGCTCTACAATTAAGGTTTATGTAGAAGCTGAATAAGTTTGTATGTTGTGTAGTATTAGCACTATAGTGTTGTTAGTCACCACTGTATTTTTATGTCGTTGTAATGGCAGAAAATAAGGGATGGTGTATAAAAAGGCCCTTGACAGTTTTTTCTGTCAGGGGCTTTTTTTCGTTGATAAAGACAAGATATCCTTATACTTCTTTCCGTGTTCAATCCTGAAATTGGTGACATAAGCCTATGTCGGACGTGCAATCCCGAGAAATGGAACTGCCTATTGATGAAGCCATGGCCAGCCTGAAAACGCCGCCCCATTCTATGGAAGCGGAGCAGTCTGTTCTCGGCGGCCTTTTGCTGGATAATGATGCCTGGGATAGCATCGTAGATATTGTCAGCAGCAAGGACTTTTATCGCCCTGGGCATAGGGTCATGTTTGAAACCATGGCTGCCCTGATTTTTGACGGGAAACCCTGTGATCCTCTGACGTTAGGAGAATCACTGGATAATAGTGAAAATATGGAGCTGACGGGCGGGCTCGGGTATTTTATGGAGTTGGTCAATACCGTTCCCAGTGTTGCCAATATTCGCGCTTATGCGGAGATTGTCAAAGAACGTTCTGTGCAACGTCAGCTTATTGCAACAAGCCAGAAAATCGCAGACAGCGCTTATAATCCAGAAGGACGGGACAGTCGTGCTATTTTGGATGAGGCGGAACGGTTGGTTTTCGGTATTGCGGAAGATCGTCCCAGCGCCGGTGGTCCGGTAGGTGTCCGGGAAGTCCTGGATAAAGCAGTGAGGCGTATTGATGAGTTGTTTAACGCCGGTGACGCTATTACAGGGGTGTCCACGGGGTTTGCAGATCTGGATACCATGACGTCAGGGTTGCAGTCATCGGATATGGTGGTGGTGGCAGCTCGCCCCTCTATGGGGAAAACCACGTTTGCCATGAACCTTGTAGAAAATGCCCTGATGAGCAGTGACAAGAGCATTCTGGTTTTTAGTCTTGAAATGCCCGCTGAACAGCTGATGATGCGAATGCTGTCATCCCTTGGGCGTATTGACCAGTCAAAGGTGCGTAGTGGTCAGTTGGGTGAAGAAGACTGGCCTAAGTTGCTGTCGGCGGTTGAGCGTATTAAGGATAAAAAACTGTTCATTGATGATACCGCAGGAATCAGTCCTCAGGAAATGAAATCCAGAGCACGCCGGATTGTCCGGGAGCATGGAGACCTTGGGCTGATTATGATCGATTACCTGCAGCTGATGCAGATTCCCGGGTTCAGTGAGGGGCGTACCAATGAAATATCAGAAATTTCCCGTTCCCTGAAATCACTGGCTAAAGAATTTAGTGTGCCGGTGGTAGCCCTGTCTCAGCTGAACCGTTCCCTTGAGCAGCGACCCAACAAGCGGCCGGTCAATTCTGACTTGAGGGAATCCGGTGCTATCGAGCAGGATGCAGATGTGATCATGTTCATTTATCGGGATGAAGTTTATAACCCGGATACTGAATATAAAGGCGTAGCGGAAATTATCATCGGTAAACAGCGTAATGGCCCTATTGGCACAGCACGGCTGGCGTTTATCGGCAAATATACACGATTTGAAAATCTGGCTCCTGAGGCTTATGAGCACTTTGGGCCAGAAGAATAGTTATTTTCCAGGGAAGGTATTTAAGAGCACTCGCTGGCAATGCCCCATATGTTATGGGAGTTTTCACCTGGATGAATCAGGTCACAATGTTGGGTGCCCTCTGTTTCTCCACAGGAAAAGGCAAAAGTTCCTGTTTTGCCATAGCAAGGTGTACCGGGATGTGGACTATTACAAGTTGCTGTTACGATATCGCCAATGACATATGGCGTGCCGATTGTCCATTGGGGGTGGCTGCATATACCTGATGCATCCGTGCCGTTGTTTTGGCTATTGTTATTGCTATTTGTATTGTTATTATTTTCTGAATTATTGTTATCGCTTGCTTCGGTTTCATTATTGGTATTGTTGTTGTCTTCCCCTTCTGAATGACCCGCTTCGTTATCATCTTCTATTTTTTGCCAGACTGTAGCTATCCCAGGTAAATCACCCCGGGTTCTGCCAGTATTTTGATAGGAAATCGATTGATACGTGACAATAGTACCTTCTTCAGGATACGTATGATTCTTTATCCATGGATAGCTTCTTCCTTCTTCAGGATGAATAGTCCACGCATCAGACTGCCCGGGCTCTTCTCCGCGAGTGGCCCAGCGACTTTTGTAAAGAATCGTGTTCTGGCTAACGATTATTGCTTCAGCGTAAGATACAGAAGGGCTCCAGAGATTATATGCAGTTGTGCTTGTATCGGCTACTTTCAGCCAGGCATCCTGTTGGGATGCCGGGTTGTCGCCTAGGGTCCATCGGGTGTTTACATAGAAAGTATTGTCATATACAACCTGAAATCCTTTTTCGGGATAAATATGATCTTTATCCCAGAAGTATATTCTGCCGGGTTCTGTAACGATATACCAAACATCACTTTTCCCCGGTATGTCCCCCTGTGTTTCCCAGCGATTAATATATAGATATCCGTTATAGCTAACTACGATGATGTTTTCACCGTTTTTATTGTCGGGATCAATTTTTTTATAACGGGTGTTAGCTGACCATGGAGTGCTGGCAATATGAGTGGATTCTTCTATGAATTTCCAGGGCAGATTGTCTTCCCCTTCAAAGGGGAGGCGAGGTTCTTCTCCACGGCTCCATCGGGTATTTACATAAATATTATTATTATGGATGACCTGAAACCCTTCTACAGGATAAACATGATTTTCCTGCCAGTAATAAGCCTTGTTTTGTTCTCTGAATATTACCCAGTCACTGGTTTTTCCCGGTTCCTTTCCTGAGTTATTCCAGCGCGCCTGATAGAGATAACTGTTATAACGAACGGTGTCACCGGCAGTGTACCCAAATTTTTTATTCCATGTCCCGTTAATTTGGTTTTCTAAGGAGGATGGTAAAGTTTGTTCGGAGGGCATTTTGTCAGGCAGAGGAATTAGCAGATCATTAGTTAGCTCTTCTTGAAAAACTGGTATGGCAGTGAACGCCGAGCTGGGAATAGTGGATTCAGGCGCGACAAGAGCAGTAGGTAAGCCTTTTGTAATTTCAACACCAATAGCTGGTGTTACTGGTGTAATGGAAGGTGTTGTTATTATCGCTTCAGGTGCGACAGGTATTGTCGTGGTCGTTTTTGGATTGTTTTCCAGTTTTTTCCAATAAGCACTGTATCTGGGGGGGTATTTGTTTTTTGATGGTTTGATAGCCCTGTATTTGACTAATTTACTTTGTTCTTTTACAACAGTGATAAACCCCGCCATATAGTAATGATCCGCATTCCACTGGTTAAGAGCAAAAGACGGTGATGATAAAAGCCCGCTTGCGATAAGGAAGATAGCGGGCAAAAAAATTATATATTTTTTAAAGATAGTTGGCACCTTTGGGTTACTGACTATTTATTATTGTTCTTCCCATACCATGCTTTGTCCGGGTTCATCTCCTTTTGTCCACCACTTATTGCGATACTTGGTACCATTGTGGATAACTTCTGTTCCTGGGGATGAGTAGGTCGCTGATGGTGACCACTGTTTTGTCCCGCCTGCATCACTGGCGCTGTCTGTGCGCTCCCATACGGCACTGACACCAGGTTCTTCCCCGGTATTGGCGTACCATTTATTACGGTAAGTTACACCATTGTGCCTGATTATTGTGTCTGCATTGGGGTAGGCTTTACTGGGAGTCCAGTTGCTGATTTCTCCGGGAGCCAGTGATTCAATTAACTCCCATACATTGCTTTGTCCTGGCTCTTCTCCCTGGGTCCACCATTTGTTTTTATATTGCTTTCCGTTGTGGGTAACTATACTTCCTCCCGTATTGTAAACAGTATTACGGGACCATTGGTTGCCTGATGAGGTTGCTGTGGAACCTTGAACTGGTGATACCTGCTGTGTTGGTGGAGTATAAGAAGGTGTAGGAGTTGTAGCAGCAGGGTTTTGTGGTGAGTTATGCGGTGTAGTGACTGGGTTTGTTGTTGATACAGGTGTTGTAACCGCTGTATTGGTTTTTACTATGTTGTTGTATTGGCTGCTCATATCCTGCCATTGCCTGTTTTCCCAAGCAGCCCCTTGTCCTGGACAGTTGGACAGCCAGCCCCCAGCCTTGTATATCCGGCCTTTTTCACTAAAAAGCATACCGCTTTTGATGGTTCCTTTGAAGGTTGAGCAGCGTGGTGCGTAGACATGTTTTGGTCTGCGTGGGGAGAATTTTTTTTCATTATGACCATAGGCACTGTGTATTGCCTGCAATAACATACCGTTATCATCATCAACGGTCCATGCAAAAACCCCTTTCATGTTTTTTGATTTTGCATAGCTCGTCATAGCTTCAATGCCTTTCGGCGGAGTATAGCTGATGACCTGTTGTCGACTTTTGTTCCATAACAAGGCTCCTGCATATTCAGGGAAATAAACGGTTTGCCAGCCGTTAGTTCCCTTTCCGTCGGGGCCAATAAAATTAGGATACAAATCAAAATACGAGTAAACGCCTGATTCAATAGATCCGCCCTGTCCTGCACCACTACTACTGGCTCCTATCAGGGAGCTTGCAGAGTCGGCAGATACGTTGCCATGAGATCGTCCGTAGAATGCGAGTCCCAGACTGATTTTTGAAAAATCAGTGATACGATGCTCTTCTTCCAGTAACCGGATAACTTCTTTGATTGTCAGAGTGGTTGAATCTGAGTCAGAACGGTCAAGGGCTGCATTAAAGCCCACTTTATTATCCCATGCACCGTGAAAGTCATAGGTCATCAGTCCGAGCCGGTCAATATGTGGTAGCATATCCCTGATCAGAGATCCACTAGCTTTAAAATTACGGAGTTTGCTGGGGCCGACACCAATAGCGGTGCTAAGCTCATAGACCTTCCCTTGTTTTTTGCCCAGTCGTGTTAATTCAGCTCTTAGTTCCTTCAGTAGTATTATATAAGACCGTCCATCTGTGCTGGGATTGCCGATACCAGAATCAGCGCCTTCGCCACCTGGAAACTCCCAGTCCAGATCGATTCCATCAACAAATCCCATGACTGGTTCTGATAACCAGTGAGAAATAGAGTCAATGAATAGTTTGCGACCGGAAGCTGAATTTGCCATGTCGTAAAAGGGGCGGCTATAACTCCAGCCACCAAGGCTCCAGATAACTTTCAGTTTGGGGTTTCTATTTTTCCAGTCGATCATTCCGGCTAACTGTCCGCTGTACTTGCCATTGGGACTGTCAAAGTTTTTGTCGAAATATGCCCAGTTATCATCAATAAAAGAGACTTCGCCTTTTTTTAGATTTTTTATAGAGGAGAGGTAATAACTGCCGTTTTCGGCTCCTCCCAGTAAATTATTGCAGGAATTTCTGAGTCCTTCTCCGTTATTGTAGGCAGCAGGATTTTCGCCGCAAATACCACCAAATCCGATATAAACATGGCTTATCCGTTCAACCGGTAGCTGATGGGGAGCATAATCTCTGCCTCCGTGCACGCCCCAGGAAGCATAATAGACGCCTACTTCCCGGTCATGGGGAATGGATGTATGCCTGTTTTTGTAAAAAGTAGCCCGGGTTTTGTTGCTTGGGTTTCCGTCGGCGACACCGGATTCATTAGGTTTTACCAACTGCGAGCCATTTGTTACCGGAGAGGAATCTGCTTGGGCAACAATATTTTGACAAAGAGTGATTGCTGAAAAAAACGGATAAATCATTAAATGGGTTTTAAACGATTTTTTGTTAAAAAAATTCTTCATTGACTGACCTCCGTGTCAATCATTTATTGGCGTTGTTTCAAGTTGGATTAAGGGGTGTGTATGATAAAGTTAAGCATAGAATATTTGTTTGTGAACAATATTATTGTAAGTCTCCGGTTGTATGGAAAATATGTCGAGAGGGTAGCATGCTACGCTCAATAATTTCTGGAGTGACAAATACCATTAAGTCGCTTTTATAGCTGTTGTTTTGGTGATTTCCTCCAGCAAGAGCGCCAATAACTTCGGCATCTGCAATAACCGGCAAACCACTTTTTCGGTCAATACTGCGCAGAAATGATAACCCTCCCAACATGGCGGTTTCACCATCCTGAATCACCATGGTTGAATTGATTTTCCGGCTACCTAGTTGAGGAGCTGAAGAGCCATTGTTACTTTCAACCGTTTTTGTCAGGTGACTGGCTTCTACTTTCAGGTCGAGATAAATGCGTCCGTCATTTTTAATTTGTGCATTAACATTGACTTTAATCCCTGTATCAATATAAGAAACCCGTTCAGACACAAAACCTGTATTGTTTGCTGTACTTGTAATTACAGGAATGCGGTCACCCACATTAATTTCTGATTTTCCACCGTCTTCCATCCGTATGACAGGCTTTTCAATCAGGTCAATCGCATAATTCTCCTGTTTGGCGGTTAATGATAGAACGGGGTCTGTGCTGACTGCACGTAATACATTTTTAAGGGATTCATGTCTTAGGTTATAAAGTGTGGATCCGTTCAGGCCGCTGTCACGAAAGCGAGATGCAATATCAATATTGATAAAATCAGGAATTTTAGCGCCAATCTCCCTGACCAAGCTACTTTGAATTTCAACAATTTCCAGCGTCAGCCGTATTTGGGCTTTGGGTGCGTCAAACAGGCTGATGGTAGAAAGTGCTCTTAAAATTTGGCCTAATGTGCCAGTTAGCCAGACGGTATTACTTTTATTATCTACATTATTAATATTCTGGCTGAACCCCATAGATCGTATACTGGTAATGACGCTCTCAATGGGTTGATAGCTGGAACGAAACGACATAACACGTTTCTTTGTTCCTCCAATATCCATAGGGATTTCGTTGCCTCGAAAAACAAATAATTTATTTTTAAATAATAAAAAATTAACGCGTTCCTTTGATGCAATTCGACTGAGTATATCAAT
>NSIT01000072.1_pt1 | contig 16414 bp, 11 predicted proteins | sample 1450681 | NCBI WGS metagenome assembly NSIT01 (sample SAMN07455404, study PRJNA386592) | invertebrate metagenome | isolation source: Endozoicomonas-like sequences binned from scallop gill tissue | host: Pecten maximus | place: United Kingdom: Lyme Bay MPA | collected 2013-06-01
CCCATAACAAAATAATAACCTTCTGGTACGGTCCACACGCCTTCAGCACGAGGATCTCTTATACCCACATCTTTACGAATCTCATGGAGATGTCCATCAAGATTTTCATTGTAAAGGCGGAAAAGAGACGATTCATCACTCAGCTGGGCAATAAACGTTTCCGGAACCAACTCACCATTAATGGCGAGTCTTTTATTGACATAACGAATGGTGTCACCCGGAATTCCCACAACACGTTTAATAAAATTAATGCTGGGATTACGGGGCTCCTTAAACACCATCACTTCACCTCTGCTGGGCTCATTAACCGCAAGAATTTTCGTTCCTATCACTGGCAGACGCAGGCCATAAGCGTATTTACTAACCAGAATAAAATCCCCTACCTCCAGCGTAGGAATCATGGAACCAGACGGAATCTGAAAAGGTTCGTATAAAAATGAACGCAAGAGCAATACCAACAGCAGTACTGGAAAAACAGAACGGGATGTCTCAACGAATCCTGGCTGTTTTTCCAATGACTGTATCGTCTCTTGTGTTGCGTTATCTCCACCGGTTTCACGATAGCGAGCTACCGCCTTCCTTCGCCGAGGTGCCAGAAAAAACCGGTCTGCAAGAACGATCATACCGGTGATAAACACTGCCATCACCAGCAGTAAGGGAAAATTAATATCCATGGTTGTTTGTTCTCTTCAAACCTTATTTGGAGTTATTTATCAACCTTCAATACCGCAAGAAAAGCCTCTTGGGGAATTTCAACCCGACCTACCTGCTTCATCCTTTTCTTACCTGCTTTTTGTTTTTCAAGCAGCTTCCTCTTACGGGACACATCGCCACCGTAACATTTTGCGGTAACGTTTTTACGCAATGCCTTAACTGTCGTCCTGGCCATAATCTGACCGCCAATAGCGGCCTGAATGGCTACATCAAACATCTGACGAGGAATGATTTCCTTCATTTTTTCTGTCAGCAACCGCCCTCGCGAAGGGGCTACTTCACGATGAACAATCATGGCCAGAGCATCCACTTTCTCGCCATTGATCAAAACATCAACCCTAACCATTAACGCTCCTTCAAAACGATCGAAGGTATAATCCAGAGAAGCGAACCCACGGCTAACAGATTTCAGACGATCAAAGAAATCCAATACCACCTCGCTCATGGGAATATCATAGCTCAGAGATACCTGACTGTCGGTAAACTGCATATCTTTTTGCACACCACGTCGCTCAACACAGAGTGTAATCACATTACCCAAATAATCCTGAGGAACCAGAATATTGACCTGGGCAATAGGTTCTCGAATTTCGTCAATACCTGAAGGATCCGGCAACTTGGAAGGATTATCAACTTCCACAATATCACCGTTTTTCATCTTGACTTCATAAATAACCGTGGGTGCTGTTGTAATCAGATCAAGATTGTATTCCCGCTCCAGACGCTCCTGAATAATTTCCATATGCAGCATACCCAGAAAGCCACACCGGAAACCAAAACCCAGCGCATCACTGCTTTCTGGTTCGTAGAACAAAGAGGCATCGTTCAGACTGAGTTTTTCCAATGCATCCCGAAAGCTTTCAAAATCATCAGAGCTGACTGGAAACATACCAGCATACACTTGGGGTTTAACTTTCTGGAACCCAGGCATAGCCTCAACGGATGCTGTTTTTACATGAGTCAGGGTATCCCCTACGGGAGCGCCATGAATATCTTTAATACCCGCGACCACATAGCCTACTTCTCCCGCATTCAACTGTCCGGTAGATTTCCGTTTCGGTGTAAATATACCGATATCATCAACAGTATGCGTTTGCCCTGTGGATTTAACGACAATTTTATCGCCCTTTTTCAGTATTCCGTGCTTAACCCGAACCAGCGACACAACACCCAGATAGTTATCAAACCAGGAATCAATAATCAGTGACTGCAGAGGAGCATCCAGGGAACCCTCAGGAGGCGGAACCATTTTTACCAGCATTTCCAGAACATCTTCAACGCCAAGCCCTGTTTTAGCGGAACACGCTACGGCACCGGTAGCATCAAGGCCGATAATCTCTTCAATTTCACTACAAACCCGATCAGGGTCGGCCTGAGGCAGGTCAATTTTATTCAGGACAGGCATAACCTCAAGCCCCTGTTCAATGGCGGTATAACAATTAGCAACGGACTGAGCTTCCACACCCTGAGCAGCATCAACCACCAGCAAGGCACCTTCACAAGCGGCCAGAGATCGTGACACTTCATAAGAAAAATCTACATGCCCCGGTGTATCGATAAAATTGAGCTGATAACGCTGCCCCTCCCTGGAAGTATAATAAAGCGTAACGCTCTGTGCCTTTATAGTAATGCCCCGCTCACGCTCCAGATCCATAGAGTCCAGAACCTGCGCCTGCATTTCCCGATCACTCAGGCCGCCACACATCTGAATAAAACGGTCAGCCAACGTCGATTTGCCATGATCGATATGGGCAATGATGGAAAAATTACGAATATGCTCTAATTTATTGGGTTTCACACGCTTTCACACTGTGGATTCTGATACCTTGTTCCCAACTAACATAAATACACCAGACAAAATCCTTCATCCGAGTAAGGTCAGCGATGGGCAACATCCCTAAATCTCATAAATTCTATCAGATAAACGCCAAAACAAAAAAAGACCATCTCTTTAATGGCCTTTTTATTTCTTCACAAACACGAAGAAAGGCTTTTATCGCCGTAACCGGAACGTAATATAGCTGGGTCTGTTTTTACGCACTACCCGCATAGAGATTGCCGTATCATAGGGCAATGCCCCAACAACTTTATTAAATTCCTTAACCGTTTTGACATGAACACCATCCATATCAGTAATCAGGTCGCCCTGCCGGAGCCCGATAACCCTTGCAGGTCCTTGCAGAACTTTCATGACAACAAGCCCTGTAGTATCTTTTTCCAGTTTCAGCTTGTTACGGTAATCATCGTTCAATTCCGTCACTTGCACGCCCAGGCGGTTTTCCGTCAATGCGCTGGTTTCCTTTTTATGAACAGGTTTAGCGTGCTCATCCGGAAGCTCTCCCACTTCAATACGCACCGTTCGAATCTTTCCTTTGCGAATATACTCAATAGTCGCCTTCTCCCCAGGTGCTATAACACCCACAGATATGGGCAATATGCCTGCATGGTCAATTTCACGATTATTGAACTTCATGACAATATCGCCAGGATGCAACTGAGCCTTATCCGCAGGACCTCCGGGCACGACCTGACTTATCAACGCTCCCATAGGTTTTTTCAGGCCAAACGATTCTGCCAAATCCCTATCTACATCCTGAATAGCTACACCGAGCCAACCACGACTAACATACCCTTTTTCTTTGAGTTGAGCGACAGCCCACATAGCATGATCAATAGGAATGGAAAAAGACAGCCCCATAAAACCACCGGAGCGGGTATAAATTTGCGAATTGATACCAATGACTTCTCCGTTCAGATTAAATAACGGTCCACCAGAGTTGCCCGGATTAATAGGCACATCAGATTGAATAAAAGGTACGTAAGTGTCATCCGGAAGGCTCCGGTTTTTAGCACTGATGATTCCCTTGGTGATGGAATGGTCAAAATTAAAAGGGGAGCCAATAGCCGCTACCCACTGTCCGGGTTTGGTTGCTTCAGAATCCCCCAGTTTTACAACAGGCAAATTCTTTTTCGTATCAATTTTAATCAACGCCAGATCCGAACGCTTATCAGAACCAATCAGTGCTGCTTTCAACTCACTGCGATCACTTAATCTAACCATAATCTCATCTGCGCCAGAGATAACATGATTATTTGTCAGAATATAACCATCCCTTGAAATAATAAAACCGGATCCTAATGACATAGGCTGCGGTTCATCGGATGAAGGCCCGTCAGAAAAAGGAATGCCAAAATAACGCCGTAATATTTCTGGTAACTCTTCGCCTCCAGGACCATAAATAGAAGAACGCGCCTTAGGCTTAGCCAGCGTACTAATGTTAACAACTGCAGGAGAAGCTTCCTCAAACAGTCGGGTAAAATCCGGTAAGGCTACACCGTTTACTACGGTATTTTTTCCTTTTAAGGAGTCGATTTCTCTTTTTAAGGACTCCAGCTCTCCTCTCAAGGATTCCTGACTGATCCCCTGATAATCAGACGACAGTGAATCTTCAGGTACCTGCTTTGCATAAGTTTGTGGAACAAGCAGAAAAAAACCTAAAAAACACCATAAAAATCTCAGCCGAGAAACTTTCTTTTTTAACATAGACTAACACCCCCGACACAACACCCTAAAAATCACTGTTTGTAATATAGTTTCATGCATTGTATATCATTCAGATAGCTACGACCCTACACAGAACATGACTAATATTCAGATACTTTCCTTAAAACCCTAACCTGATCGATTTCCTTAGAAAAACAAGAATAAAACCACGGACAGACTATTTTGGAAACAGAAAAACTCAAAAACAGCCCCGCCACCATCAATAAAAAAACCCACACCTCACTTAGCAGCAAAGCAGTTGCACCCCAGGCAAAAAACATCATGAGCAACAATGGAAAAAGATAAAGTAATATCGTGCCTGATACCAACATGTTGCCGGATATACCAATCACTACTGTATCTCCCTGACCAACGACAATTTCAGTAAAAGCAGTAATATAGGCATTATTTTTTTCAGACTCTAATAATAAACGACTTCCACACTGATGACTGGCATCACAATAATGACAAGCATTATGACGATGGATCCTGATCAAAACATGTTGATCCGGTTCAACAGCAACAACAACACCTTTTTCTTCAACCATTCCACAAGCTGGAATGGTACCGTTTTTAAACACATTCATATCAATCCGATATAACCTTACTTTCGTACAGGTTAACCTGCATCAGGAATATTATTAATTCGTTTTTCATCAGGGCGAACAGAGACGGCTATTCGTTCAGCCGTTCCCGGTGGCACATCTCCCACAACCGTTACATGAAAAAAATTTTCACCAGAACGAAATACCTTGGACACCACAGATAACACACCCATACGTTCTGACGCCTGACTCAACACTTTACCTTTATCCGGCTCAACAAATATAGAAAAACTGGCGAGCCCATCAGAATAGACAGCTGTATCCACCCGTTGCGGACTAACGGGAGAAACTCTTTCCCCATAATTAGCCAGATCAAAACCATCAGGCAACCACCCTGCAGCCCATCCCCACAAGGGTTTCCAGGCATTTTCAGCAGGTTGTGTTGCGTAAGATGAAAGAGCATCTTTTCCTATTTCAGGATCTCGGGCTTCTTCCTTATCCAAAGATTTTTCTTCTTCATGTTTACGGAGCACAGCCGTAAACATTTCTTTTTCCTTGGCATCCAGCCTGTTCATCAGCTGAAAACGGACAAACTGCATACGTTCGATCACATTAGTCTTGTCATCAACCATATAAGACTTCAACGGCACCGCTGACTCATAATCCAACCACAGCATATAACCGTAACGATAACGATCAGAAGGCAAGACCTCTAACACAATTGCTCGCCGACCTGCAACACGATCCCCTCCCACCATCTTAAAATGATAGTGGTTGCTGATATTTTCCCGTGTTATTTTTTTTCCAAAAGAGAACAAAAGTCCCTGATTAAAACGAGTAGCTCCCTTATCCGCAGAAGCATACAACAATTTTCCGCCTACGCGGATCACTTCTTTTGGAACACCATCCAAAAAAAGGATGCGCTCTTTTTCTATCCCTTCATCAAAACCATGAATAACCGCCATAGACTGCAGATTATTACCCTGCTGATAAATAATGTTTCCCTGATAGCCTTGCTTGCTAATAGCAAGAACCATTTTGTCCAACCAACTGACAGCTTCTTGAGCAGTGTTTGTAACCGCTGTCCCATTGGACAGCACATGAGATACAGCCAGTACTTCATGTGATCCGATGGTAAATACAGCATAAATTAATAAATAGCAGAATAATCCTTTCATATGCTCACTATGCTCACTGCAGACCTGCACTGGTTAAACGGGCAAAAGGCAAAAGAGCCTGTCCTCCATTCATGGCAGAGAACCCTGCATGCTGAAAGGCATACGCTTTAAAACGTTCCCTGGTAGTCTCATCAGCCACTGCCCTGACATAAGCGGCCTGCTCCGGACTTATAGAATTGTCAGGTGAGGATCCATAGCCCGCGCGAATACCTGATGCAGCATAACCTGATGATTGCATCTGAATAGGTTGCGAAAGCGTGGCAGTCTGATCTGGCATACTACGAACATTCTCTAAACCCGAGGACACCGACGCTAAAACATCGGAATCCTCTGAAATACCGTGGTAATAATTGCCACTAAAAACAACTATAACGGCCACCGATACGGCAATAACTGCCTGACCCGTAACAATTGCCCAATGCTCTGCCCACTTGTCTGCCAAAGATTTAAGGAAAACAGATAACCCATTCTTTTTCTTTCGCCGGGTTAATGGGGAAGCAGACTTCCCCAGAGCCATCTCTTTTAACAGCGTACGGCGCACACCAGAAGAAATATCAACACAGGAAAACTTATCCTGATGATGCCGAATGACATCACCTATCATCAAGTAACGTTGAGCTTTCTCCCTGATGTCATTTTCTTTAGAGGAATCGAACTCCGACAACACTTGGCACAACTCAGGTTCTGCAGACTGATTGTCAATGACTGCAGACAGTGATTCCATAAGCAGATGATCAGATACATCGTGATTGTGATCTTCAAGATTTTTCTTCATGCCTTACCTCCGGTGCATAGGCAAACTTGCCCCCAAAGAATTATTTTATGGCTTGAGATAGACATTTTGTCACGATACCCTCATTGACCTGAACAAATCAGCGGCTTTAACTCTTTATCAATAGCTTCCCTTGCCCTAAAAATACGAGATCTGACAGTACCCACAGGACACTCCATGATCTCTGCAATTTCATCATAACTTAACCCATCAAACTCTCTAAGTATAACTGCCGTACGTAACTCATCAGGCAACATTTCAATCACACCATGAATAACCTGCTCAATTTCATTACGGTAAATGACTCGCTCAGGACTTTCTATATCCCGAAGGGAGGCCGACATATCAACGGCATCAACCTCATAGACATCGATATCAGATTCCGGCAAACGACGTCCTTTTGAGGCCAGATGATTCTTTGCAGTATTGATCGCAATCCGGTACAACCACGTATAAAAAGAGCTTTCTTCTCTGAATTTACCAAAAGCCTTAAACGCTTTGACAAACGTTTCCTGGGCAATATCCTGTACTTCATGAAAGTCACTAATATAAGTACCAATAACGCCTAAAACACGATGCTGGTATTTGATAACCAACAGGTCAAAAGCGTTGGTGTCACCTTGCTTGACACGTTTTATCAGCTGCTGATCCGACTCACGGGATCCTTCCATCAGGCATCCCCAACCATTACAAAAGCTGACAGATAACCTTCCGTAATACCAACAAAGAAATGTCTAAAGCTTCTATTTGTATAGACCATGACTCGGGCAATAAGTTCCTGAATAATTTACGTATATAACAGCAGTAAGTTATTTTTTCTTTGATAATCTTTTAAGCGTACTACACAGGGAACCTGCATTTCCACAGAAAATATATACCCCAAGGGTATGACGTTGCTACGATCCAACACAAAAAAATCCCTTAGCTCTCCAACTTAGAAATACCCAACGACAAAATACATACATCTAGCCATCAACACCACCACGAACAATGACAATCTCCGTTTTATTACATAGGCCTCCCATATACCTGACCTGAACAACTTATATAAAACAGGCATCTAACAAAAGCCTTAGTCTGAGGTGATGCAGGGACTGATTTTCAGCACTGTCAGTCCACAGTATTACCGGTACTTTCCTCAATTTTTTATTACTATTATTGTCCACCAAAAAATAAAAACACATCAGCCATGGAAGTACGATAGCTTCATCAACGGGTCGGACGACTGTCCATTGTTCTTCTATCAATAACCACCAACACTTGTCATAATATCGCAGCCCCCGGACACTGTGACGGCCAGTCAACCAGATATGATGTCGCAGAAAATAACGGGCGTGCACAACCAGAATAGCAACGAGCATCATGCCAAAAATCACTGATACACTTGACAACAATATCGGCAAAACAGCCAGTAAGTGCAAACCCACTACAATACGCTGCCCAACGACAGAGCGTTTTAGATTACATTGAATACTGCCCATCTGATACATGCTGTCGGCTATAATCCAGAACAAGATCGATAATGCGACACATTTCCTCATCGTCTGGCTTGTTATCGCCCATTAACCACCTGAAAATATCCGGATCCTCAAAGGAAAGTAATTTAATATAGCTCTCTTTTTGTTCATTATTTAGTTTAGGAAAGCAATCCTGTGCGAAAGGAGCCAACAACACATCCAATTCAAGCATTCCCCGGCGGCTTTTCCATAAGACCTGATTAAATAATTCGTTCTGTTCCATCAACATCTCCCAACATGAACAATATTAACAGGCGTCAGTATACCAACATAAATAACAAACCCTACTGAAATCCGGCCGATAATAATAGGTGAACGGTATGATCACCTGTCCGTTCCTCAAACAGGATGGCTTCTGTTACACTACGGCAGAAATCAGTTCCTGAGAACCTTATGGCACTCCCATTCTGGCAAAAGACCAAACAGAAGTAATAAACTGATTCCATACACAATGGAAAGTAGTAAAGGCAACCTGATGAATACTGACTGGCAAGATTTTCTTCGCAACAACGGTGTCCGTTTTGATAACGGAAGCATACAATCTTATCCTGTTTTATCTCAGCCGTCACATCAACAATCGTTTGCCTGTGTTCTGGAAAACCATTCTACCCTGACAGCTTACGGGCCGGATACCCAGAAATTCCTTCAAGGGCAACTGACGTGCAACGTCAAGAATTTACAAGTCGATACACACATATCCGGTGCAGCATGCACACCTAAAGGTCGGGTATACAGTAACTTCCGGATGTTTTTTACAAGACGGGATCTCTGTTTCTTTTTAATGCATAAAGCATCTATCGAGCCTACACTACAACATCTTGAGAAGTACGCTGTTTTTTTTAAAACGACATTATCTGTTGCCACACCTTCCATGATAGGAATAGGGCTGATGGGCTCTCATATTATTGATACCCTGACCCAATGCTTTGGTCATGACGCCCTAATTGACCATCATCAGATCAGCCGTATCAAAGACAGTTACCTGCTACAGGTCGACCAGAGCAACACTCCCCGGTTTGAACTATGGATACCGGAGCCGAGTTTCCCGGATTTCTGGAATCAGATTACAGCTGTTTGTACACCTGTATTACAGGATCAGTGGAAACTTCAGGACATTCGCTCTGTTACCCATTGGGTTACGCCCGATACAGCAGAAAAATACATTCCTCAGGATCTTAACCTACCTTCACAGGGATTCGTCAGTTTTAAAAAAGGTTGTTATACCGGACAAGAAATTGTTACACGGGTCCAAAGTCTGGGAACCCCAAAAAGCCGGACATACGCTCTTTCCATAAAAACAAACACCCCACCTGAAGTCGGCCAGGCCCTTTATGACGACAATAAAAAGCGGGTAGGTGAAATTATTGACAGCGTTATCCAAAGCGAAGGACTCTGTCAGGCCCTTGCTGTTATCCGCACTAAAGCGGCACAGAGTAACCCCCTACATTTTAACGAACCATCAGAAACAGATATTACCGTGCACCCAATCCCTTATGATATTGACCCTAAAGCTGAACTAAAATCTTAATGTTATTTTGGCTTAACTGTGTTTTAGCATGGTTTCAAATGGCTAAGTTTCGAAACCATGCCAGACATTACGCTATACCCTTATGAATTTTATCCAATAATTGCGCAGCTTCTTCAAAATCGTAGGTACTGATGCGCTTATACAACAACTGCAGTGAATCCTGATCTACACTGTCAGAAAGTCCATGCAATAATTCCGGCAACAAGTCAACTGCATCCGGATCACCCTCCTTAAGTTGTGTAGAAATGGCACTCACCAGATAATCCAGCCTTTCTATCTCGATCTGCCCTTCTCCGGTGAAACCAGTAGGATTATCTTCCACCACCATTTTCTCAAGCCCTGTCATAACCTCAGCAAACACGGCTTCCAGGTGATGAATCAATGATTCATCGGGCAATCCTTGGTCATTAAGTGCCTGCTCAACCTGCCCTGCCACCTCATAAAGCTGCTCTGCTCCTAAACTGCCGGCCGCCCCTTTCAGCGAATGCACAATGAGCTGGGCGTGCTTCATGTCCTGTTTTTCATATAAGGCTTTTTGCAGTTGTACAATATCTTGTCGTTGACTCTGATAAAAGCTCATTAACAGCTTGTCATAAAGCGCCTGATTCCCCATCATACGTTCCAGCCCGGCTCGAAGGTTCACTCCCGGCAACTCAGGTGAAGCAGAGAATATGGATACTTCCTGTTGGCTTTCTGCAATTTGTTTCACACCCTCAGATGCCTGTTCTGACAACCATTTTCCCATAACCTGTCGTAAGGCATCCGGATCCAGTGGTTTGGATAAATAATCATCCATGCCAGCCTGCAGACACTTATCACTATCCCCTGTCATAGCATGGGCAGTCATCGCAACAATAGTAACAGGTTTTTCCATATCAAAACGACGAATGGCTCTTGTCGCCTGATAGCCATCCATTTCAGGCATTTGCACATCCATAAAAACCAGATCAAAGGGCTTTTCTTTCACCATTGCCACCGCTTCCCGCCCATTACACGCAATAGAAACCGTTGCTCCCATAGACTGCAATAATTCCATGGCAACCTGCCGGTTTACCTCATTATCTTCAACTAATAAAATATGGGCATCAAACTGGTTGTAGTCTTCGCACTGATCCTGCCTGACTTTTAGAGAGTCATCATGTCGATCCAATATACGTAAGATAGTTTGTCCCAAAACACTGCTGCTGACTGGCTTAATCAGAAAAGCGTCTACTTTTTCTGATGCTTGCGTCATCACTTCTTCCCGGCCGTAGGCAGATACCATAACCAGAGACGGTGTACCGGCTAATGCCAGCCCCCGAATCTTTTCAGCCAGCTCCAGACCATCCATATCCGGCATCCGCCAGTCCAGCAAAACAATATCAATAGCACCTTCTGCCGAATGATCCCTTTCCTGCAATAAGGACAAAGCCTGCTCACTGCCTGCCGCTTCGTAAACACAGCAACCAAAGCTGTCCAACAGGTTTTTCATCAGCTCACGGGCGTCCGGATTATCATCCACAGTCAGAACATTCAGGCCTGCAAATGCTTTTTTATCATTGGCGGAATAATGCGTCATCCCCAACTGAGCCACAAACCAGAATTCACTGCCATGCCCTAATTCCGAGTCTACATGTACCTCACCGTGCATCATACTGACAAGGCTCCGGCAAATAGCCAGCCCGAGCCCTGTCCCCCCAAATTTACGGGTGGTAGAACCGTCCACCTGAGAAAACGATTCAAACAATCGTGCCTGATCTTCAGGACTGATGCCGATACCGGAATCTTTTACCCGGAACTCTAGTTTTACTGTACGGCTCATCATCTCTTTCAAAGAGACGGTAATAGTCACAGCCCCTTTTGATGTAAACTTCAGGGCATTATATGTCAGGTTAAGCAGCACCTGTCCCAGTCTGAGTGGATCGCCTACAAGGCTCCTTGGAACATCTGGAGCTATGTTATAGCTGAGCTGGATACCTTTTTCTTCTGCTTTGATGCTGGTCAGGTTATACAGGTTGTCAAAGACTTCACCCAAATCAAACTTCACGGACTCCATATTCAGCTTACCCGCCTCAATCCGGGAAAAATCGAGGATGTCATTCAGAATACCCAATAATGCATGAGCTGAAGAATTAATTTTGTCCACATAATCTTTTTGGCGGGAATTCAGTGATGTTTTCTGAACCAGATAGCTTAACCCGATAATAGCATTCATAGGCGTACGGATTTCATGGCTCATATTCGCCAGAAAACTGCTCTTCGCCTGACTGGCCTGATCAGCTGCTTCCTTCGCCTTATGTAACGCCTCTTCCGCCAGTTTCCGGTCGGTAATATTCCTTCCGGAGGCAAAGAGATAACCTTCCCCCTCATACTCCATGTAATTAGCCGTCACCTCCACGGGAAAAACCTTCCCGACCCTTGTTTTACGCAGAGTTTCATAAGTGACGGCTTTCTGCTGTTTTAGCCGCTCCCACAGACGTTGCCAGGACGTTGCTGTTACCGCAGGATTAATATCCATAATAGTCTGTCGTATCATCTCATCTTGCGTAAACGACAAGGCTCGACACGCGGATTCATTCACATATTTTAAGCTTCCATCATTTCGGAACCAGTGAATATAATCTGCTGCGTTATCCAGGGAAAACCGTGCCATGGACAGCTCCCTGTCTTTCTGCTGTTTCTCGGTAATATCTACTAACGTTCCCACTGTTCGCAAAGGAGAACCATCCGGAGCCCGGAACACCACTTTACCTTTACTGCTTACAGATGCATAACTGCCGTCTTTGCGACAAATACGATACTCACTCTGAAATGATGCATCAGAGCTGGACAGCATTTTCTCAAAAAATGCTACCGTGCGCTGACGATCGTCGGGATGAATGGATTTTACCCAGGTATTCTGGGAAATCACGTTCTCTTCCGCAGAATACCCTAAAATACTTTGATAACGGGGGCTACAATACAGCCGACTATGTATTACATCCCAATCCCACAATCCATCGGATGCGGCATCCATCGCGAGCTGATAACGCTCCTCACTGAGCCTCAGTGCTTTTTCTGAATGCTCTTTAGCCCTCGCTACAGCCGTCAGCTCTCCCACCCGGCGCAGAAGATCCATTTCATCATCCAGTATTTCCAGATCACAAGGGCGATTAAGTAACGTAATACCACCGGCAATTTCCCCTAATGCCACCATCGGTGCGTACAAAATAGACTCCAGCCCTGCTTCACCCAACAATGCAGCGCCCTTTTTATCTCCCTGCCGTAAGAGCTCCTGATGGGTAATCTGAATTACTCCCTCTTTATTACTATCATTCAGTGCTGTGCGATAATTATGATCCAGTAAAGGCTGGTATTTTTCAGCACTCTCCGGTAATACCGGCCAGAAATAATCTATTTTTGGCCTCAAATCCCAGTCAATAATAAGAGCAGCTTCTGCTCCCAGATAGCCAGCCAAACGAGCCAGTAAAAACCGAATAGCCTCTTCAAAAGGGCGATTCAGGAATTGCCGGGACACATTACTTAATAGTCGATCCAGTTCTGAACGGGATTTCAGTTCTTCTTCCACTTTTTCCCGCTCAGCAATTTCCATAGTTAAACGACGATTCCAGTAAATAATCAGAATCAACGTGACCAGGACCAACAATAGTCCTATAAACAATTCCTTGTTTGGTTTCCATAAGCCAGGACGGGCTGATGATAGCCAACGAGACTCAATTGCTTTACGATCTTTGCCCGATACGGTATCCATGGTTTTCCGCAGGATGGCTACCAGAGGTACCCAATCTTTACGAATGCCAATACGATATTCTGTTTCTATATTGGTTTCACTCAGAATCCGCAGATTAGTCATTCTCAGTCGATTGATTTCATAACTGGCCGAAGCTAGATTCATGGCTACGGCATCCAGGTTACCTATAGAGACCTGATGCAGGCCATCTGCCAGGGAAAGCATGGGCTGAAATTTGATGGCCGGGTATTTTTTCCGATACCGCTCATAGGTATCCGCTCCCGGAATATACCCTACACGCTGGTTACTGATATCACTCAATGAGCGCAAGTGTTTATTAGTATTCCGTGTTATGACCACTACGGGCACTTTAAGGATGGCGTCACTGAAAACGATACAGGAATCACTCTTGTCTACCACATCAATGAAGCCAAGAGCATCAGTATCATGACGGCAGATGCTGTCCTGCCAGTCTTCCCCCATGACCTTGCTGACCAGATTAAACGTAATGCCCAGACGTCCTCCCATTAACTGGAGGTAATCCACAATAATACCCCGAAGATTACCGTCTTCATCTTCAAAGGAATAAGGAGGAAAATTCCGGTCCAGCATCAGGTTAATCACCGGATGATCCCCGAGCCACTCCCTTTCCTGGCCATTTAACAATAAGTTCATAGGAGAGCGACTGAAATAACGCAGATGGCTGTTGCTGATCCAGCGACTCTCCAGAGCGCGAAACTCGTCCTGAGTGATAGACGTCAGTCCCTGATTAATCGTGTCCAGTAGCTCCCCTGAGCGAGAGTGCAACACTGCAGCTCCCAGCATATCATTGAATGAATAATAATTACTGGAGGCCACTTCACCCACAAGACCCATTCGACTCAAGGCATCCTCAACCACTACGGGAATACCTAAGAAAGCATCAATATCATTGTCAAAAATTCCATTGATCAGTTGCACAGTATTTTGTTTCTTCTTAATACCGAACTCCGGCAATGATCGATGAAGGAAATCCTTCATGGTGGATACGGGCAAAACCCCTAACCGCCCACCTTTACTATCAAAACTCTTGACAGGATTATCAGGATCTTTTCGATAATAGACCCGCCGTTTCACCCCATAATAAGGAGCAGAATGGGCAATCAGCTGTTTATTACCTTCCACACTTTCCGGAATGGATGCGAGAATATCGGCACGACCATCTTCTACTGAGGGCATTAGCTCAGATGCTGTTGTCATGCGAAAACGAATGGGTTTGCCTGTTTTTTCCGACCAGAGGTGCCAGATATCCACCAGCAAACCAGCAGGTTTACCTAAACCATTAACAAAAGACAAAGGAGCAGCATCACCATCCATGGCAATCACCAGATCTTCAGCATTCTGATCACTCCCTAACCATTTCTCGGCGAGACGATGGCATTCTGCTTCCGTAATATTATCCATTCCCTCTTCTATTTTTTTCTTTAATGCACTGTTTCCAGCCATAATCCCTGCATTAATACTGACCGGAGTAAAAGACGTCTTTATCATCCGGTAATCTGTCAATATACCTCGCTGATTAAGCGCATAACGCAGTTCAAAACCTATATCTACAAAAGTATCCAGCTTATAACTAAGAATCCAGTCCAACATCACTTCATAGGACTGAAAGAAACGGATATCTGCCTTGGGATATTTGTTTTTTATCCAACGAGTAAAACGGGAAGAAGAACTGACCACTCCCACTTTTCCTGTTGCCATAATTTTATCCGGATCACTGTTCGGGAAAGATCTGTTCACAAAAAGTGATGGCGATTTATCCGATAACTTGACTAATTCGATGAGTTGTTTATGCCCCCGATCTTTTGCCTGTATCATGGCAATAATATCGATTTGACCACTTTCCAGCTTATCAATGGCCTGCTTATGAGAAACCGGCGTAAAAACCAGAGAAAAATTATTATTTTTTGACCAGCTGCGCCACAGATCAAGAATTAATCCATCGGGCTGGCCTTGCTCATTAACAAACATCCACGGGGCATCATCGGTAAAATAAGCTACCTTCAGGACGGGAGAAATAACAGAGCCATTAAATGTGTAAGGAGCTTTAGTCGCCTCCGGTTTAGCAAAAATCTCACTTACCCAGACACAAAGCAAACAACCGAACAAGCAATACCTGAAATACTTAGAAAGACGCAGCATAGAATAAATTTAAGAACATATACCTCTGACAAGCTGTTTTTCAGCAACAACAGCCACGACGGCCAATCGAAACCGGCACTTAATCACAGAAATGACAGCTATTGTAACGTCAAACAATAAATCTTTCCTTACTGGAATAGACCTTATTCTGTGTGCCAAATTTTTTATTGCACCGACTCTCTCTACTTTCTGTGATTTTATTATCCACTGTTTCCACAAGTCGTCACCTCTCAGCGCTTCTGTTTCACTGCTACACTATTTATAAGGAAGGACGAACGATATTTACCGTCATAAGGGATACTGAATATGGACATTGAAGAAAAAGCACAACAACAGCTGGATAATAGTCAAGCAACCATCCAGAAAGCTCGTATTGCAATAGATGACATGGCTCAACTCATGAATAAAATACACGTTAAGAAAGGGGCAGGTCATCGGTATCTGGATAAAATAAAACCTAACGAAGCCACTCTGAAATCAGTTGAAAAGCGCCTCAACGAGCAAAATTCTCCATCTAAAGCCAAAAAGGGAAAGTCCTCCAAAAAGAAAAATTTACTGAAGGCTATGCATCAAAGAGGAAAAATTTAAAAACAATCAAACAGTTATATAGTAAGCTCTACGAGCTATATCGCATAATCTTAAAAATTAATTTTTATATCAGAGGCTACTTGTTCTTTTATTTTTTACGCACATATTTTCTATAGCATTCAACTTAATTTCGTATAC
>NSIT01000073.1_pt1 | contig 16362 bp, 9 predicted proteins | sample 1450681 | NCBI WGS metagenome assembly NSIT01 (sample SAMN07455404, study PRJNA386592) | invertebrate metagenome | isolation source: Endozoicomonas-like sequences binned from scallop gill tissue | host: Pecten maximus | place: United Kingdom: Lyme Bay MPA | collected 2013-06-01
TCCCTAAAGTACGCGCCTCTTTTCTTTTTTATAAACGGGCAAAAATATGTAGATCTTTTTTATGAAAAAAAACAATATCTTTAATAGGTTCATTTTTTTTACCTTCATTTACTTATCTTTATTTTTGTGTTTTTGTATAAGTTCTTGTCCTACGGTATGCGCTCAGGATTTTTTTAAAACTGAAACATTCAGGCAATACATAACCCATCTCGCAGCACATGATTGTAAAGACGTTTTTCCATCAGAATTCCCCTATAATCAAGAACACTTTGAACATCAGATTATGGCCATCACTACTCCTGACCTGATTAATTTTGAGCAATGGCAACAATTACGTATGTCTATATGTAGGAACAATATTTTTGGTTGTCTTTCTAGCGTATATCCCAGCCGTAAAAAGCTGTTGGTTTTCAGTCTAAAGGAATGTCTTAAAAATCAAAATTTATCTTCTTATATGAAAAAATTAAAAGAATCAGATGACATCCACATAAAAGCATTATATCAAAATATTCAATATCAATTTAGTTCACAACAACCAACATTTGCTGATAGATCAAGAGATCTTGTCCAAGAACCATCTCATAGACAGAATTCTACTCTCATGAAGAAACAAACAGAAGAAGCAACAGTTACTATAGAATATCCATTATACCAAACAGAAACAAACCGTTTGGCTTCATTTTTTCATAGTGAGTGGCCTAAAGATAAACCGGATATAGAACAAATGGTACAATCTGGTTTCTTTCATTATGGGGTCGCTGATTTTACCCGATGTTTTTTTTGTGGCGGTGGATTAAAAAGTTGGGAACAGGATGATGATCCTGATACAGAGCATTGCAGATGGTACCCTGAATGTCACTTTATGATAGAAAAAAAGGGAAAACCATTTATTTCAGCTGTCAGGAAAAAACAAACCGAGCACGAGCATATGAAGGCAGAACAACAAACTCAAAGAAATGCCTTCATAAATAATACATTCAAACCAACGCTAATGGCCCTGGGATTTTCTGCCGATTTAGTAAATACAGCTACAGAAAACTTTATAGCCATATTTGACAGGTCAAGACATACCTGCCCGAATACGATTTTTGAACTGTGGCTTGAAAAAAATTTAACGCCGGTGGTATCTGAACGTACTCATACTGATACAAGAAATTCGGAAGAAACACTTGTCTCTGATAATGACAACCCACCGACTTATGGAGAAGCAATGAGAGGAGCACAACAACTCTGATTCTGTCCAATGCACAGCCTATATCATTATTTCATCACGCCCTATACTTCGGCGCCAAATCCTTAACCATCCCCCGGCAAAGCTTAAGAAAACTCATGTTGATCACACCTGCGATACAGATATCTTTTTAAAGCACATCCGATGGTGAGATCCAATCTATTGTCGCTTATAATCCGCTATACGGGTTAAAAAAAGTAGAAGGCAAGAATTGTGCTGACGGTTTATTATTCAAATCAACTGGATGTCCTTAAAGATCTTCTGGCACTCCTGTTACAAAAGAATCCTCCCGTTAATCCACTGACCAGCGAACAAATATTGGTACAGAGTCCGGGCATGGCGCAATGGCTCCAGCTGAGTCTGGCGCAAGAACTGGATATTGCAGCCGCTATTGATTTCCCGCTTCCGGCCAGTTTTCTCTGGAAAATGTATTGTCAGGTATTGCCTGATGTGCCTGAACGATCCGCCTTTAATAAAGAAGCCATGTCCTGGAAAATCATACTGCTTCTGGATGATCTTATCGACCAACCCGAATTCAGTGCTTTAGCGGGGTATCTTGCCCATGATAACCAGCACATCAAGCGATACCAGCTAGCCAGTAAAATTGCCGATATCTTTGACCAGTATCTTGTTTATCGTCCGGAGTGGATCTTAAGCTGGGAAAAAGGCGGTGATTTACCTGATATTACCCAGACTCACCCATGGCAACCTGTTTTATGGCGCGAACTGGTGCAAAAAACAAAACAGCAGGGGCAATCTCATTGGCATCGGGCCAATATGCACCAAACATTCAATGAAGCCATGCAACAGAAAAATACCACCTTTGACTTGCCTGAACGAATTTTTGTCTTTGGTATTTCTGCCCTGCCGCCTCATTTTATTGAATCACTAGAAGCTTTAGGGCATAAAACAGACATTCACCTTCTGGCCTGTAACCCATGCCGTTATTTTTGGGGAGATATTCAGGACCCTCATTACCGGAACCGGATGATGGCCAAAAAACTGGCCACCTGCCGACCCGATGGCTCAGCAGGAAAAACCAGGAGCGCACCCTTTTTACAGGACGGATTGACCGATACAGAAAACGGCAATCCTTTGCTCGCTTCCATAGGAAAACTTGGACGAGACTATTTTAATCAGCTTTTTGATACCACCGCCTCTGAAATTGATGTATTTTCTGACAACCCTCCCCACTCGTTATTATCCCAAATACAATCGGATATTCTGGAGTTGAAAGACCGTACTCTTGATAACAATCCGCCTGTCATTCCACCTACTGATCATTCCGTTGCCATTCATGATTGCCATAGCCCTCTACGGGAAGTAGAAATACTCCATGATCAGCTGCTAAACCTTTTTGAAAAACATCCGGGGTTATCGCCCAAAGATATCGTTGTAATGTTACCGGACGTAGAAACTTATACTCCTTGGATACAAGCCGTTTTCGGACAGATTTCCCTCTCTGATGCCCGGTGGATTCCTTTTTCCATTTCCGATCGCAGTGCTCACCATGAGCATCCTGTTTTATCCGGTGTATTGCAGTTACTCAACCTCCATAACAGCCGTTTTGGAGCTTCAGACCTTTTAACGCTATTAGAAATTCCTGCGTTACAAAGGAAATTCCAGTTGGACAATCCGGGACTGGAAATTCTCCGGCAATGGATCGAAGACTCAGGAATTCGCTGGGGACTTTCCCGGGAAGACCAGGAAAAATTCAATTTACCGGTCATGAAAGCCAACACCTGGCTTTTCGGCTTGAAGCGTATCCTGATGGGATATGCCATGCCGGAATCTGCAGGCATTTATCATGACATTCTTCCCTTTGAGCCGGTACAAGGACAGGAAGCCGTACTGGCAGGTTATCTGGCTTCCTTTATTGAAGCTCTTGAATCCGTTCAGGGATCTCTGGAAACTGACAGGGATGCTCAGGAATGGACGCTGTACATCAACCAACTGCTGGAACAGTTTTTCCTGCCGGATGAAGACGATGAATACGCCTTTAAATTGATAAGGGATGTACTGTCACGGCTTCAGAATTCTCTGGAAGATGCCGGTTATAACCAACCCCTAAGCCATACCGTACTGGTCAGTTATCTGACAGAGCATTTAACGACAGAACGCAACAGCCAGCGATTTCTCGCTGGACAAGTCAACTTTTGTACACTGATGCCCATGCGTTCCATACCTTTTAAAGTTGTCTGTCTTTTAGGAATGAACGACGGCGCTTACCCACGCAGTATTCCTCCTGCCGGTTTTGATTTGATTGCCCGACACAGCAAGCGGGGAGACCGTTCACGAAGGGAGGATGACCGTTACCTGTTTCTGGAAGCACTGTTATCTGCCCGGGAAAAATTATATATCAGCTATGTTGGGCGAAGCATCAGTGATAACAGCTCGCGAGCACCTTCTGTACTGGTCAGTGAACTGATGGATTATTGCCAGCGTGGTTATCAACTTAAACTTGATTTAATCACACAACATCCACTGCAGGCCTTCAGTCCGAATAATTTTCTTCAGGATACCAGCAACAGACTGTTCAGCTATACCCGGGAATGGCTGCCTGCGGCACAGCGTATCCAACAACCAACGGTCAACTTCCTGGATCAACCGCTAACACCGGTTGATCAGCCAGTATCGCTGGAATTGCATGAACTGCTGCGATTTTACAGAAATCCCTGCCAATACTTTTTTAACCATCGGTTAAAAGTTTTTTTTAACAAAGATAAAGAAGAACTGATGGACTCAGAGCCTTTTCACGTTGACGGACTGCCCCTCTATGACATGAAACGGCAACTACTGAAACGACTGATTAACCGCAAGCTTTTAACAGAAATAAAACAGGAATTCCTGGCCACCGGCCTGTTACCTCAAGAAGCCTTTGGAGATTTAATCCTGAATGAAAATATCCAGCTGCTACAGCCGCTAGCTGATTACCTACAGGATGAGATGGATGTTTCTGCGTCAGATGTTGCTCTTGATCTCAACATACACGATATCCAGATCACCGGCTGGCAAAGCCAGTTCAGCCATAAGGGGTTGCTTCGGTACCGTCCTTCTGATATCAAAGGCAAAGACAAGATAGCCGCCTGGATAGAGCACCTTTGCTTCTGTGCCAGTTTCCCAAAAAAATCTTGCACGACATCTCTTGTCGGTTTGGATAAGAAAAAAAAGATTACTGATATTTTAGAGTTTCCGCACCTGCCTCAGGACCAGGCCCGTCAGCATTTAGTTGAATTGATGAAAATATATCTTGAAGGATTGCAGGTGCCTGTGGTTTTTTTCCCTGAAACGTCTCTTGCCTGGGCTGTCCAGAAGAAAAAAGGCGATACGGAGTCCGCAATAAAAGCCGCCCTGAAAACATTCACCGGAAATAATTTTGGCAACAATAATGTACAAACGGACAGCAAAGACCTTTATATCCAGCGTGTTTATCCGGACTTAAATGACGTCATGGATGCTTTCTCTACTACTGCAGAACGTATTTTTAATCCCATGCTGGAAACACTGGAACAGGGGAAGTAAATCTATGAGAACTGACACCCCACCACTCCGCCATGGACAATTGCTGGATGCAGCAACCGTCCCGTTAACAGGCACCCAGCTTATCGAAGCCAGTGCCGGTACCGGAAAAACCTATACCATTGCCAACCTGTATCTGCGCATGTTGTTAGGCCACAGAAAGGACAAGGCAAAGCCCCTGACCGTTGACCAGATTCTGGTGGTCACATTTACCGAAGCGGCTACGGCCGAACTTCGTGACCGGATCCGGCAGCGCAGTCATGAAACCCGACTGGCTTTTCTGGAAAATCACAGTAATGATGAGTTTATTTCAATACTGCTGTCGGATATACAGAATCATGAATACGCTGCCCAACTGCTGCTAAATGCTGAGCGCCAGATGGATGAAGCAGCCATTTTTACCATCCACGGTTTCTGTCAGAGAATGCTGAAACAACATGCCTTTGAAAGCGGCATCCTGTTTTCCAGCGAGCTGGTTACCGACGAAACCTCCCTGCAAAACACCTGTGCAGCGGATTTCTGGCGTCGTATGTTTTATCCGATGGAAACCGAACTGGCTTCCCTCGCCCGATCCCTATGGAAATCACCGGAAACGCTTTTAAAGAACCTAAAAAACGTGCTGCACAAACACGATTTGCACATTGATGATGGTACCATTCCAAAGGACATACCGGATTTTATAGATCACTACGTCACACCGACCAAACGCCTGAAAGCCTTGTGGAAGCAGGAATTCAATATTATTGGCAATGAGCTGAAAACTTGTGGGTTAATGAAAAACCGCAAGCCTTTTACACAACTGAAAAATATGGAAGCCTTTATTTTAAGTGACCAACTGATCCCTGAAGGAAATGCCAGCTGGGACTTATATCGTAAAGAATCATTACAAAAAGACTTGAAAAAAACAGGATCTCTTCCTTCTCATTCTATCTTTAGTGAAATTGATGGACTGCCCGTCCAATCCGTTCCCCTGAAAACCGCTTTCAGTGGCATGGTCATCAAACAGGCACTGACGGATATTAAACAGCAGATGCGCGAGATAAAAGACATGCACCACCAGCTGTCTTTTGATGATCTGCTCACCAACATGGCCTTGGCACTAGAAAGCAGCAATGGCAATCAACTAAAAACCGCCATCCAACAGCAGTTTCCGGTAGCACTGATCGATGAGTTTCAGGATACCGACCCGCTGCAATACCGTATTTTTACCCACATCTATCCATTACAGACAACATTATCTAAAGATCCGGACGTACCGCCGTCGGGACTTTTTATGATTGGAGATCCCAAACAGGCAATTTATGCGTTTCGTGGTGCGGATATTTTCACCTACATACACGCCAAAAATCAGGTTCATGCCACTTACACATTGGGGACAAACTGGCGTTCAGGAAGCTCGATGGTTCATGCCGTCAACCACTTATTTGAACAAGCCGGTTCATCCTTTATCTACGACAAGGACATTCCCTTTTTTCCTGTCAATGACTCTGGTGTCAATGCAGATAAAAAGCTGATTCACCATGACAATCCCGTACCCGCCGGTCAGATCTGGTTACAGGGAAATCCTGAGGGCTCTGACAAAATTGTGACCAAGGGAAATTATGAGCACTGTATGGCACAGGCCACTGCATTAAAAATCAATGAGCTCATGACCGATGCCGATCAGGGAGACTGTTATATCCACATAAACGGCAAGCAAAGACCGCTCGAAGCCAGAGATATTGCTGTACTGGTTCGCACAGGAGAACAGGGTAAACTCATCAGGGAAGTTCTGGCCCAGCAGGGTATTGCCAGCGTTTACCTGAGCAATAAAGATTCCGTATTTAAATGTGCTGAGGCAAAAGATATCCAACGGTTACTGGCAGCTTGTCTGAGCCCTTCCCATGACCGAACTCTGCGTGCGGCATTGGCATGCTCCCTGTTTAATCTGGACGCTGCCAGTCTGGATCAGCTCAACAACGATGAACAGGTCTGGGAATCCGTAATGGATGAATTCACCCGCTATCAGGACATCTGGTTCCGACAAGGAGTATTCCCCATGTTGCATACACTGCTCTTCCAGCGGGATATTCCTCAACAACTACTGCTCACCCCTTTCGGTGAAAGGCGACTGACTAATGTGATGCATCTGGGAGAAATTCTTGCTTCAGCCGCACTGGAACAGGAGACTCCCCATGCATTATTGCGCTGGTATTCTGATCAGATAACCCGGGCTGATGACAATAACGCAGAACAACAGCTTCATCTGGAAAGTGAATTAAACCTGGTAAAAATTATCACCATCCATAAATCCAAAGGACTGGAATACAATGTGGTTTTTTTACCTTTCATGTGCGGCTGGAAACAATCAAAATCAGCGATTTATCATGATACGGATTCCCATAAAATGACCCTGTCATTAACTGACAGTCCGGATGAAATAGCACAGGCAGACAATGAACGCCTGGCCGAAGACCTGAGACTCTTATATGTAGCACTCACCCGCTCTGTTTTATGTTGTTATATGGGAATCGCCCCGATATACAGTGGCAACAGCAAAGGAACAACCACCCAGCTTAGTAAAACAGCTGTTGGCTGGCTACTTAAGGAAGGAAAAGATATTGAGGCAGAAGAATTGCCCATGCTGCTCCAATCCATTATAAATAGCGATTCAGCCTTTGAGATAACAGCTCCCCCCTCATTGCCTATACCGCCCTATATTCCTCCACAGCAAGCCGATATCCGACTGGATGCCCTGGAGTTTAACGGAACTATTGAGAAAAACTGGTCAGTCACCAGTTACTCCGCTCTTTCCCGACACAACCATCGTGAAGACACTCCTGTAGCAAATGACGCAAGCCGTGAACAACCGGGAGTTGATATGGAGGTCATTTCTGAAGGACTAATTTCGGATAAGACTGAGATGTCGGACATCAATAATGAAAATCAGCAAGAGAAGACAATCGTAGAATCCGAAAAAGACCATTCCGACGATGAATGGTCTGTCTTCCAGTTTCCCAAGGGAGCTCGCCCCGGAACCTTTCTGCATACGTTATTTGAGCACCTTGATTTCCAGATTCAGGATCAGGCAACTCTGGAACAATATGTTCTGGATCATCTGCAAAGAGAAGGCTATGAAGAACAATGGATGCCAGCCATCACCCGGCTACTTCGTAATACACTGGATGCTCCGTTGGATGGAAATAAACTACGGATGAACCAGCTTTCACCTCAGCAAAAAAAAGTGGAAATGGAATTTTTTATCCCAGTAGAATCACTGAATTCCCATTCGTTGAACAGGCTGATCCAGTCCAGTGACCCGCTCAGTAAAAATGCCGGGAACCTAGATTTCTGGGACGTAAAAGGCATGCTGAAAGGGTTTATCGACCTGACCTTTGAACACGACGGGCACTGGTATGTTCTGGACTATAAATCCAACTGGCTGGGCGATTCCCCGGAAGATTATATCTGTGACGCCATGAAAAAAGCCATGATTGACCATCGTTATGACCTACAATACCAGATTTATTCATTAGCTCTGCATCGTCTGCTTCGACAACGTATACCGAATTATGATTATGAACAACACTTCGGTGGCGTTTTTTATCTGTTTTTACGGGGTATTACCGACAACGATCCTATCGGGCACGGTATCTTTAATGCCCGTCCCGACAAACAACTGATTGAGCGACTGGACTCCCTGTTTGCAGGAAAATTACCCTATCGCGCTGCCCATCGCCTCTAGATCCCGACAGAAAATAATGAATGAGAATAGCTGATCATGCTGAAACAACTAAAGCAACTGAGTACTGAAGGAATTATCCGACCACTGGACTATCAGTTTGCACGATTCCTGCATTCACTGTGTGACGACCCAATACTGTCACTATTTTCCGCATTAGTCAGCTATGAACTGGGACAGGGAAATGCCTGCCTGGACCTCAACCGGTGGCAATCATCATCACTGTTTTGTAATCACTCTGACCATGATCAAGTTAAGATATTCTGGGATAGCGTTCGCCAACACGACCAAGTAAAAGCCACCGGGCTTACTGCATATCTTCTGTCTCTAGAGATTGTCAGCGATGGAACAACTCCGGCCCCTCTGGTAACGGACAATGGATATCTTTACCTTTATCGGTACTGGCTTTACGAAACCAATGTCGCTCATTTTCTCAGCAACAATAAAATCCTTCATCTCAATGTAACAAGAGCGAACAGCTCTTTAAATCAGCTATTTTCCCGAAATTATGCAGCACTACTCAAACAGTGTCAGGCCCGTAAAAGTGATAAAGGCATTCGACAAACCATCACTCAATGGTTAAATATTCATCATCCTGACGACATCAACTGGACTCAGATTATTCCCTGCATCCGGCAGGCTACGATACCTGATGACCTTCAGAAGCTTGACCGCCTTATACCGGAAGAACAGTGTCTGGACTGGCAAAAAATTGCTGTTGCCTCTGCCATATCTCATTCCTTTTCTGTGATCAGTGGCGGCCCCGGCACGGGAAAAACGACAACCGTCACTCGTTTACTGGCCTTACTGGCACAACTTGATACAATCAATAAGCACGCTCCCATCATTAAGCTGGTTGCCCCCACCGGCAAAGCGGCTGCTCGTTTAACGGAATCCATGACTCATGCATTAGAACATCTCCTATCCTCAGCCGCTCAGGATAATGATATCTATCAGGTTATCCCTCGTCAGGCAGAAACGGTTCATCGCCTACTGGGTGTCAGAATGGGTAAGCCGGGATTTATTCATGGCCGGGACAACCCGTTACATCTTGATATACTCGTTGTGGACGAAGCCTCCATGATTGACCTGCCTCTGATGAGTGCCCTGCTGGATGCCCTGCCTTCTCATGCACGGCTGATCCTGCTGGGCGACCACCACCAACTGGCTTCCGTTGAGGCAGGCAGCGTATTGGGAGATATCTGTGCAGGCGCAGCAAATAACTATTCACAACCGTTTTCTGAACAGTTAAACCACCTGACTGGTTTTGTATTACCCAATACGGTGAATCAACACAAATCCGTTGTACAGGATGCTATTTGTCTGCTGCAAAAGAGCTATCGGTTTAGCCGTTCATCCGGTATCGGTACGTTAGCTTATGCTATCAACAGAGGCGATTATAAAACGGCCAGTGACGTTTTCTCAGCAGGCTTCAATGATATTGCCCTGCACGATATCAGCGATCACGATTATTCCACTTTGATTCATCTTTGCGCCCAAGCCTATCTGCCTTATATCATCGCTATCCAACAGCAGCTGCCTCCTAAAGATATTTTAAGGAAATTCCGGTTTTTCCGGTTATTATGCGCCCTCCGTGACGGAAAATTCGGCGTGTCCATGCTCAATAAAACCATTGAGGAACAGCTGGAACAACAACAGCTCATCAACCGCGAGTACACCTGGTATGAGGGAAGACCTGTCATGATCACCCGCAATGATCATGCACAGGGGCTTTATAACGGGGATATTGGTATCGCTATCAAGTCACCGGATGGTAAATTACGCATCAACTTTGACCAACCCGACGGCTCATTGAAGCAGCTGCTTCCCAGCCGCATGCCAGAGCACGAAACTGTTTTTGCCATGACAGTTCATAAAAGTCAGGGATCCGAGTTCAGCCATACAGCCATGATACTACCGGATACCATGAATCAGGTCTTGACCCGGGAACTGATCTATACCGGCATCACACGGGCCAGGCAACATCTGGATCTGTTTTGTACACAGTCTGTTCTCAGACAATCCATTAAAAGGCTCACTCAACGCACATCAGGTTTAGGACACAGACTTCAGAAACGATAGCGGGTGGGTTAACCACAACGAAGTGCTGTTATAAACAGATTTTTATAACAGAGAGTAATCTTTTTTAATAAAAAAAAGTTATAAAAAAATAAATAATAAGAAAAAAAACTAGCTAATACCGGAAAACCACAATTATTACACGTCACTGTATCGTTTATTATCTACTTATAACCTATTGTTATGTTATGTTATTTTTTATTATTATATAGAGTAATCCTTGTGTCCTGCTTACCAAGCGGCTGTCAGAAATAAATACCTGTTGTGGTATTTGTTATGCTCCTATCAAGAGATTTTCTGTCAGGGATTGCTCGGGAGATAAACTGAATGGGTCGAAAAACTACTTTACCATCCATGGGATGGGTTGTACTGGTTCTTGGTATTTTTCTGGCACTTGCCTGTTCTTTTACTGCACTGTTCGACCTACCTATCCAGCTGGCACTCTACATGGGCTGGTTCCTGGTGATAGGTCTTGGCCTGATTCTTGGCCATAAATACAAAGACCTGGAAAATGCAGCAACTGAAGGTATCTTTAAAGGCCTTGGAGCAGTTCTGGTTCTGGTCGCAGTTGGGGCTCTGGTTGGCGCCTGGATCGCCGGAGGTATTGTTCCCAGCATTATTTATTATGGATTAAAAACGATTCATCCCTCTATTTTCCTGCTGGCCACAATGATTATCTGCTCCCTGACCGCACTGGCCACCGGTACATCATGGGGTGCTGCAGGTACAGCAGGTATCGCTATGATGGGCATTGGCCAGGGAATGGGCGTTCCTGCTCCCGTCACTGCAGGTGCCATATTATCTGGGGTTTATTTCGGGGATAAATTATCTCCTTTATCGGACAGTGTCATTCTGGCTTCCACGATTTCAGAAGTAGACATCGTTGATCACATCAAAGGCATGCTTCCGGTCAGCCTCCTTGCTTATATCCTGACAGGCCTTGCCTTCCTTGCTTTTGGGTTGAATTATGCTGGACAAGCCGACATGAGCCATGTAGCAACGGTTACACAGGTCATTGAAAGTAATTTCTCTATATCACCAATGTCGTTTATTCCCGTCATCCTGGTTCTTGCCCTGCTGGCAAAAAAACTGCCCTCTTTTCCTGTCCTGACTTTCGGTGCACTACTTGGTGTGGCCTGGGCCATTCTCTTTCAGGACAAAGAACCCGTAGCAGCCTTCAGTACTTTATGGGCTCCCCTTCCTGTAAATACCAGCAACGATTTTATTGATACCATATTAAACAGGGGCGGAATATCCAGCATGCTGGGTTCTGTTGCCGTCATTATTTTTGGACTGGGGTTTGGTGGCTTACTGGATAAAGTCGGCATTCTGGAAACCATCGCCAATCAATTTGAAAAGCGGGTCAGTAATGCAGGAAACCTGACGGTTTATACAGTCATTACCGCCTTTTTAGCCAACGTCTTTGGCAGTGCCATGTATGTATCACTGATACTGACACCTAAAATTATGGCGAAAAACTATGACCGCCTGGGTTTTGACCGACGGATGCTTTCCCGTAGTGCAGAATTCGGTGGCACATTGACCAGCGGCATGGTTCCGTGGAGCGACAATGGTATATTTATGGCTGGAATTTTAGGCGTTTCTACGATGAGCTATCTGCCTTATATGTGGATGAGCTTTATCAGCATCGCTTTAGTGATACTCTTTGCCTATCTGGGCAAATTTGCTTTCCCTGATAAAAAATACGTCAGGGAACCAGCAGCTATCAATGACAATGATCACTATAAAGGTGTTCCTGAAGCGGCCTGACATCATACGAATTTAAAAAACAGCATACCTCAGACAATACCCCGCACGGGATTCCGCTGCGGGGTATTTCTTGGGTAGCGGCTTAAAAAAGACTATTTTCAGTTTTTATACTTGGAGCCATTATGAAGAAAATCTTTGTTATCTACACTGGCGGAACCATAGGCATGCAGCCGACATCATCAGGTTATGCCCCTGCAGAGAACCTGATGGCACTGCTGCAGGAAAAAATCCCGCCACAGGTTATGGCTCAACTACCTGCATTTGAACTGTTTGAATACCCTGAACTGATTGATTCCAGCAATATTCAGCCCTATAACTGGCAACAGATAGCACAGGATATTATTGACCGTTATGAGCAATACGACGGGTTTATCGTCTTGCATGGCACCGACACCATGGCTTATTCCTGTTCAATGCTTTCTTTTATGTTGCAAAATTTACACAAGCCCGTCATTTTCACCGGCTCTCAAATCCCTTTATGTGAAGCCCGAACCGATGGTGTAGAAAACTTTACAGGGGCTTTATGCATGGCCGCCAACTCACGAATTCATGAAGTCTGCCTGTATTTCAATAACTGTCTGCTACGCGGCAACCGAACAACAAAAGTCAACTGTGAGCAGTTTGATGCCTTCAATACACCCAACTATCCCCAGCTGGGACAGGCAGATATCCAGATACAACTGAATTCCCCCTTTTTGTGGCAATCAGAAGCCTCTGAACAATTTACTTCAGCATGTAATTCTGCTCCTCTCGTATTACCGCTGTTTCTTTTTCCGGGCATCAGTGCCGACTGGATACGGACAGCCCTGAGCCAACCTTATAAGGCCTTTATCCTGAAAACATACGGTACGGGAAATGGTCCTGATCTGGATAAGGCATTATTGGCAGAACTGTCTGATGCATCCAGCCGGAAGAAAATCATCATCAACCAAACCCAGTGCTTACGGGGCGCAGTTGTTCCTTCTGCTTATGCAGCAGGCTCAGCTCTGGAGCAGGCTGGCTTGATGAGCGGTTATGATACGACACTGGAAGCCTGTTTCTGCAAATTGCATTTTCTCTTTTCCTGCGGGCTATCCGTTCATGAGATTAAGGAAAAAATGACTCAGAATCTGTGCGGTGAAATGACGTTATAAAACAAGAAAACACAGAGTTCAATTCACCTTATGAATACAGTTGAACTCTGTCCCTCGTATAAATATTATTCCTTCAATTTTTATTCCTAGCGGCATCCACAGCCTCATTAAAGTTGTTCACTGCATCAATAAGATAAATGCCTGAAAGCGCCATATCACCACCTAGTATTTCATCCCTGGCATGTTGTAATTCTGAATTATCAATCAACTGGATGATCTTTTGATAATCTCTTTTTTGATCAAGAGTATAATGATAATGCTCTAAGGTTCCTTGCTCTGGTGCAAGACGCATGGCATCAGCAACTTTTTCATAACCACTGGACATCACTCCCGGTAATTTATCGGGGATAGCTTGATCTCCTTTTTTATTTCCTGCACTCCGAGGTTGAACTTTAGTGACTGTTCGCTCAGACAACGGCTTATTACTTGTCTTATTGGGAAGAAGACCTTTAAAAAAAGAACTTACCTTGGACAGAGCTTCACACAGCCGCCCTTTAAACGATCCCGTCTTCTGAATATTTTTCGACTGCTGTTCATTAACAGAAGTAGTCTGACCAGTCGTTGCCACATAATTTTTCCAGCTTTCAAACGTAGGCATCCCTGAACTCCCTTTCTTATTATTTTTACTATAGCAGCCCAGATACAGCCGATCCTTTGCCTGCATCTGAACCTAATTTCATAATATCTTGTTATTCTTTATCTTTTTTTGCTATCCGCTGTGTTTCAGACAATATTCCCCTTAAAATAGCCAGTTCTACACTGTCAGGACGAATACGTCCATATAAGCGGCGCAACTTCGCCATGATCTTCTGATGGCTGCTGTGATCCAGAAACCCTATTTCAATAAGGGTTTCATACAGATGGGCATAATAGTGTTCCATATCGTCTACAGAAACCAGCTCATGAGACTTCACTTTAGGCATAGCTACACCACCATGAATTTCTAAGGCTGACATCCGCAGCTCATAACAAATGACCTGAACCGCCTGTGATAAATTCAGTGAAGAAAAATGTTCGTCGGTCGGGATATGTATCTGAACCTGACAATGCTGTAATTCCTCATTGGTCAGCCCTCTGTCTTCCCGCCCGAATAAAATAGCGACCTTGTTTCCGGCTACAGCTTCTTCGATCATTCGGACAGAGCAACTTCGAGGACTGCCGAGCGGCAAAGAAATACCACGAATACGGGCACTGGTACCCACAACATAATGGCAGTCACTAATCGCTTCTTCTACAGAGCTGACAATTTTGGCATTATCCAGAATATCATCAGCGCCTGATGCCAGTGCAGTAGCTATACCGGAAGGAAATTCTTTAGGTTCAACCAGACATAAATCTGCCAGGCCCATGGCTTTCATCGCTCTTGCCGCAGCGCCAATATTGCCGGGATGAGTCGGATTAACCAACACAATTCTGATATGGTCTAACAATGTTTTATCTCTTGTTTGAATAAAAGGGAGCAGTCTACTCAAATAACCGGCGTTCTTCCATACAGAAAATATGAACACTCTCTAATAGTTCTGTTATAATCCGCGCTTTCTTTGATCTTTCACAGTTTAGATGACATCCAACCTATGCAACCTATGGTGAACATAGCCCTGCGTGCAGCACGCAAGGCCGGCGAAATTATCTCAAATGCTTATGAAAACCTTGATAAAGTCAAGGTTGAGTATAAGCAGAAAAATGACTTTGTTACTCAGGTAGACAAAGCTTCAGAAAAAATCATCATCGAATCCTTGCGTGAGGCTTATCCGGATCACGGTTTCTATGGTGAGGAATCCGGACACCAGCCTGGAACAGGCAAAGGAGAAGACTACCTCTGGATCATTGACCCGTTGGACGGAACAACCAATTTTATCCATGACATCCCTCACTTTGCGGTTTCTATTGCCTGCCAGTGTAAAGGCCGCATTGAACACGCTGTTGTTCTTGATCCCATACGTGAAGAAGAATTCTGCGCCAGCCGCGGACACGGCGCTACTATGAACAGCAAACGTATTCGCGTTACTCAGCGCCATAATCTGGAAGGTGCATTGATTGGAACAGGAATCCCCTTCATGGCTCCAGCTATCCATCACCTGGATAATTACCTGAATATGATGCGTGCTTTACTGAACGACACCCAAGTTGCAGGAATCCGACGGGCGGGTGCTGCAGCACTGGATCTTGCATACGTAGCCTGCGGGCGTCTGGATGCCTTCTGGGAAATGGGGCTTCATGATTACGATATGGCAGCAGGATCATTACTTGTGCAAGAGGCCGGCGGACTCATCAGTGATTTCAGCGGTGGAACAGATTACTTAAACAAGCGTGAAATTGTGTGCAGCTCTCCTAAATGCTTTCGTGAAATTCATAAGCGTATTCATCCGTTTGTAAAGGAAGGCATGGGAAGATACTGACTTATATGCTTAAAAAGCATAAGTAGATTCATCCAGCCCTGAAATTTTATTCTTCTGTTTCAATCAAACCGGAATAATATTACATCGTTCCGGTTTAGTTACAGTACCTGCAGTGTTTTTCATATTCACGACAAGAAGTGAATACAATTTTTATATAATACAACTAATACAACATTTTATCTTTACGAATAATTTTTTAGATATGCCTTAATTAACCATCTTCACTCATATCAGTTTCATCACGGGAGATTGGATGATAATGATAATCATTGATATCCCCATCAAACAATCGAGGGTCTAACCTTTCGTATCTCTTTTTGTTTTGTTCGTTGAGAAACACGCAATCCGCTTTTGTTTTCACATGTTCTTTCCATGGATTATCTCCTTCAACCCATTCTTTTATAGCACATCCACAACAAAAACAACGAACTATATCCATACTAAATCTATCCTCAGCATAAACAAAACCTGCCAAAGCCATTTTCTCAGGAGTTAAGTTATCCTTATCAG
>NSIT01000074.1_pt1 | contig 16353 bp, 20 predicted proteins | sample 1450681 | NCBI WGS metagenome assembly NSIT01 (sample SAMN07455404, study PRJNA386592) | invertebrate metagenome | isolation source: Endozoicomonas-like sequences binned from scallop gill tissue | host: Pecten maximus | place: United Kingdom: Lyme Bay MPA | collected 2013-06-01
GCCTTATTATGGCTGCCACGCTATTTCTTTCTATGGTAAAAACGGGGCAAACGCGAAAATAAAAGCCCCTCAAAGGTAGTACCCTTGCGGGTTTTTAAAAAACCATGTTAAAACTAACCCTTGGCTTACTAACTCCTCTTTCAGCTTGGTGCCGAGACCTCCAAAGTTGAGGGGGAAATGATTCCCAACTACCGGTTTTACGGCGCGCTTTTGCACTTCCTCAAATCTATCCTTCTTTACCTCCTTAAAACACCACTTTGCGAGACTCTACTCACTCCAGCGACTTACAAGGCCGCCATTCTTCATAAACTAAAAGTGGCCCAACATTTTCTTAACAAGGGGGATAAAATCCCGTAAACAGGTTTACAGCCCATCACCTACTTCTCGGCCACCTTGCTATCCACACTTAGATCTTAGGAGACTAACCCCCACTTTTGAGGCTGCAACTCACTGTTGTTTTTCAACTACAAGACCCTTTTATAGCCTAACTTTTTATTTTGAAGAGCTACCCTTCATTACACCTCCCATTCCTGTAATGTCCTTTGCAGACCATCTAAAGCGACAAAAAAAAGAATAGGGGCCTTTTCTACCCTCACCCCAAGACCAAGCAATAATTCTCACAAACACAAAAACTTGAACTAGTATTACCACCCACTCCAACACCCCGATACAAAGGCCAACTCTCAGGGTTAGGGTTGCTCCTAAAACCCTTCCTTCCCAAGCGAAAAACCTCACTAACTCCCCTAACAAAGCTAGGATAATGTGCCCGCAAGAAACATTTACTAGTAAACGAATGCCTAACACAAATGGACGAATTAACCACCTTAGTAGCTCTGCACCAACAACAAAAAGATTTAAAGGAAGAGGAGCCCCCTTCACCCAAACTCCCTTAGAAAATTTTCCTAACCCCCAAACAGTTGCCAGCCTCCCCATCCTCCAAAACATTAAACCATAAATTAACGTGAAAACAGGCATCACCCTCACCCCCTTCACAAAAGGAAGTATTCCCACCAAATTTACCCTTAAAAGTAATACAGACACAAACGTAAGGAAGTGGGCACTCCCTGCTTTCTTAGCCCACTCATGCTCGCAAAAAAACTTAGCCAAACTTATTACAAACCAGGTAAAAATAACCTCAAAGAACCCCAAACTTAAAAACACGGGGTTTAAAAAGACGAAAACAATAAAAAAAGGAAGAGAGAAGCAAAAAACAGCACCTCCCCTCATTGTTCAATCAAACTGATCAAAGTATGTCCTTAAAGAAATAGCCACCCTTATTTACAACTAAGAAGTCACAACCCAAATTACCACCTCAAAAATATACACAATAAAAAAAAGTGCAAACCAATGGTTCGATATATAGTTATTACAATCCAAAAATTTCTTAAAGCAAGAAGACAAGCCTCCTGGACCAAAGTACTCCAACCACCCTTGGTCCAAAGATGAGTTGACCTCTTCTGAGAGAGTAAGCCCAGCACAGACAAAAGGCTGACCTCTAAACCCATCTAAAAACCCTAACTCTCGCACAAACCTCTCCCGAAGAACCTTTCACTCCCGGACCTTTACGTTTCCCACTTCACCAATATTTTGGTTAATAACATTCTTTTTAGGAAAGACTGCTATATAACCCCCTTCTAGCACCCTCCTTTTAGAGCAGTGCCTTGAGTTCACCCTGTTTAACCAAAACAACCACAACCCAAAGGGGCAACACAACATCACCAATGCCTTCCTAACATGGCACGGAAATATAGAAGGAGGACACAAGAAAAACCAAGCTCCAACCCCCCCTAAAACAACCCTTAAAATAAAAAGACCTAAACAAAAAGAATGAACCCGGATTTCTCCCATACACCCACTGTACCGAAACATAGACACACCCCCCCGCTTACTGTTTAAAAGGCCCCTAAAGAAACAAAAGAAAGCTAAGCGGGCACTGTAGTACCTAGTAGAGAGAACCCCTAACCTAAATAAACAAAACCCTAACCAACCCACATTTCTATAAAGAACCGATTCAATAATTATTTCTTTGGAATAAAACCCCCTAAAAAAAGGAAACCCACAAAGGCCCGCACACGCCCCCCCAAAATATCACTTTACCCTTTCTACGTTTAAAAAACTACCTCCTAGACGACGTAGGTCTTGGCTGTACCCTATGATCACCAAACCAACACAAATAAATAGTAAAGCCTTAGTAACGGCATGCCTAATTAAATGAAAAAAAGCCAAAAATGGGAAACCAACACCAACAGCAAACATTATAAAAGAAACCTGAGAAAGCGTAGAAAGCGCTACAACTTTTTTTATATCAAACTCTACACAAGCATTTAAACCCCTGAGAGCCATTGTAATTAGTGAAGCCCACTGAAGTATTACCAATGACCTATCCCTTAACCTTACATGGTAACGGACAATTAAAAAAACACCAGCTGTCACTAGAGTAGAAGAGTGGACTAAAGATGAGACAGGGGTAGGGGCCGCCATAGCCCGAGGCAACCACCTACAAAATGGGAACTGAGCACTCTTGGTTATTGCACCAATAACCAAGCAAAACCTAACAAGACCAAAACAATCCCCATTAACCCTTCTACCACCATACACTAATCCATTTACAAGTAACACTAGCATTAAAAATCTATCACCTAACCGATTAGTTAACCCCGTAATCATTCCTGCCCTCAAAGAACTGTGACAAGGATAAAAAAGGACCAAAAGAAAAGAAAAAATTCCAAGACCATCCCAACCCACTATCAGGCCAAACAAGTTAGGAACAAAAATAAAAACAATCATCGATAGCACAAACCTCATTAAGAGACCATGGAACCGAATGGGATGAGAGGAAGTACCTATATAAAGACCACTAAAATTAAAAACCCTACTAGCAATAAACAACACAATTCTGGCAAAAACTAAACCTACTCCATCAACAAAAATATCTACGCCCAGACCAAAAGAGTTTAAACGAATTACCTCCCACCCTAAAGAAAAAGTATCACCAGCCAAAGCCACCGCCGCAGCTAAACAAACAAAAGACATCCACCCACAGAAACTTTGAGAATAAAACCCCACTATCATATAACTCCTTCAACTAACGAGGAACCCTAACAAAGGACTTTTGAGTCCCAAACCCAATGTACTAACTTATACTACCCCTCGAAGTTTCAACTTAAAGTTCCAGGAACGAAGAACTCTCCCCATCTCGAGTTTTGGAAACCCAAAGTTTTATTTAACCTAGTTCCTGCTGCCCACCGGACCTCCGGGGCCTTAGACCCCCCTAAAGAACCACAACCTTTCGTGCCTTTCTACACCACAGAAGCCATTTAATTAATCTACAAAAACATAGGGAAAAAGAATAACAAAACAAGAGGAACGCCGTGAAATAGTCCTAAATAACTGCACTTTATTAAACCCGAAAAACGAGGCAATAAGGAGGAACTGAACCTCCCGTGTATTACTCTCGTGTACAAAACTATTATTCTAGCCCCACTAAAAAAGAACAAAAGAACAAAACAAAAAATATATCCCTCAGGATAAATTCCACAAACCCTCATACCTATTATTACCTCCCCTAAGAACCCTAAGCTCGGAGGGCAACTCATAGAACATACAACCAACAAACACCACCAAAAATTTCTCCTGGGGAAAACCATCTCTAACCCCCCATAAACCACCAGCCTTCGGCTCTTGATTTTACCATAATACTCCCCCAAAATCCTAAACAAACCAGAAGAGCTCAATCCATGCGCTACTATTATAAACAAAGCACCTACCCACCCTACACCAGTCCCCCTTAAAATACCTAGCTGAACTAAACTTATGTGCCCTACGGAAGAGTACGCCACCAAGGACTTTCTGTCAATTTGCCGAAGACAAGCTACGGAACTAAGAACACCACCTCAAATCCCCACATTAGCCCAAAAAATCTGCATAGAATAACAAAGCTGACCGTAGCTTAGCATCACTCGTATTAGCCCATAACCGCCTAATTTCAATAAAAGACCCGCTAAAGCTATAGAACCCGCTGTTGGGGCCTCCACATGAGCTTTCGTAAGCCACAGATGGAAAGGATAGCACGGGATCTTAACAAAAAAAACTACTACGGAAAAACAACCCCAAACCCCTATCTTCCTGACCACATCTATCCTGAACCCTATAAAGAAAGTGCCCCCCTCCAAAAAACAAAAAATAATAAAAACTAAAAAAGGCAAAGAACCCCCAAGAGTATAGAGGAGTATATAGAAAGCGGCGGTAACCCGCTCAGGCTGACTTCCCCACTTAACGATTATAAAAGTTATTGGAACTAAAGTCAACTCAAAGAAAACATAAAACCACATAAACCTCCAACAAGAAAAAGCTAAAAAACAACAAACCACCACCCCCCAAACACACAGGCCCCTCAAACGAGGCTTAGCAGCCATTATTATTAGTGCTCCCAATCAAAACCTTAAAAAAATTAAAGAACCACACCACTCATCCACTATAAAAAATCTCCCTAAAACATAGCCCTCTAAAGAACCTCGGTAAAGAATCAAAGGGCTTCTGAGAAAACACAACAAAAAAAACTGCCAACACCCCATCATCCCCAAGCCAGGAAGCAACCCAGAAAAAATTGCCAACAATAAAGCGGAAGAAAGCTCGTACTCTCTCTAGCAACAGATTAGAAGTCAATGCTAAGACAACTTCCCGCCATCTAATTTTAAAACAGAAAACAACAAGGGAAAGCTCGTACTCTCTCTAACAACAGGTTAGCAACCCGTGTTAAGACAACTCCTCGCTCTTTGTCTAGTCCCGAGACCATTCCAAAGCCCCTCGAAACAACTCATATATTAAACCAATAACAAGAACCACTAAAAACCCTCAACTGTATATTCCAATACCCTCCACCCCAGAACAATAAGCATGAAGAGTTGAAAAAAATAAAAGGGACTCCACTTCAAAAACTAAAAACAAGATAGCCACCATATAAAATCGCACAGAAAAGGGGGAGCGTGCAGAGCCAAATGGGTCAAACCCACACTCATAAGGGGAGGCTTTTTGGGAGTCACGAACCCACAACTGAGTTAACCAGTAGCTAAGAACCGACATTCCCACCACAATTAAAGAACCTACTAATAAAACTAACCAAAAAATATCCAAACTTGTTAAAAGAAAACATGGAAGCACATAAAGTAGGGAATTCTTGATAAAAGAACAAAAATAAAACATCGATCTCTCCGGCTACGCTTAGTACACTTCCTACCCTGGATAATCCTAAACCTTATTACAAACAGATAATAAGACCACCTTACCACAGATCCAATAACCAGCGGGATCCTTAGAAGAGGGCAAGACCTTACAACAACCAACAAAACAGCTAACTTCCCAAAAAACCCTAAAAATGGAGGAAATCCCCCCAAAGAAAGTAAAAATACACAAATTCCCCCCCTAAAAGTCGACCGCCGCACTCTACCACCTCTTACCGAACATAAATACCCATCGCCTCTCATCAAGTAGAGGAACCCCCCTAATGAAACTCAATAAGCCAAAAGATAGTACCACAAAACCCCAAGACCCCCCAAACAAGCAGCTAAGCTTCAACCTGTGTGAGACACCGAAGAATACCCCACAAAGCGAGAAAGTCGAGTAGCCCCAACACCACTTATAGCCCCCACCAGTACCCTTGCCCCCCTACAAATATAAAGAATTCAACTATTACAAAACCCCTGACAGATAGCACAAAGAGGGACAAATTTTTGAACAGTAAGAAGAAACCACATACAATCTACTCGAATATGGTCCAAAACTTCCACAACCCAAAAATGAAAAGGGGCAGCCCCCACTTTTACTATCAGCCCCCCTACAAGGCCCCTAATAAGAGGCCCACCAGCTCACCATCTTCCAATAACAAGCCTCATAATTATTACCCTTGAACCAAAGGATTGAGCAAAAAAATACTTAAACCCAGAATCCACCGTCCGTTTCTTATTATTCACCAAAAGAGTAATTGCCCCAAACAAGTTTATTTCTATCCCAACCCAAATACCAACCCACCTTGGCCTAACCAAAGAAAAAACAATACTTGCTACGACTAATCCACACGAAAAACTCAAGTTACGAAACCTCACTTCTACTAACCTCCAATTATGCTGTAAACTCTTAACAGTTTAGCATAAACATCATTAAAAGTCCATTGCCACCCTAAATTTCTTCAAACATAAATAAATGAGAAGACAAAAATTCAAATAACATCTACAAAATGCCAATACCAGATAGAAAAAGTCAAGTTTAAATGGCGAGACCTAGAAAAGTGCCCTAACCGAGCTCGATTTCAGGCAATAAATAAAAATAATAAACCCCCTACTACGTGCAAACCATGAAGACCTGTTAAAGAAAAAAAACAACAACCGTATACCCCATCAGCAACAGTGAATTTTGCCGTATAGATCTCGTACCCCTGAACAAACACAAAACAAGCCCCTAAGAACATCACCAAACCTAAAGTGTAAAGAGCAATTTTAAGTTCAGCAGCTTTAATGGCCGCCTGAGCCATATTGCAAGGAAAAACTGTTCTTAATAATAGACTAGTGTTTAAGAGAGGTAGCCCCCAACAAGGTATTGTATAAATCTCCTGAGGCCAAAAAAAACCTAAAGCTATGCCAGGAGCCAAAGCACTGTGAAAAAAAGCCCAAAAAAAAGAAGCAAAAAATATTGTCTCCCTTACTAAAAACATACAAAATCCAATTCGAATACCTCGCTGGACACGACGGGTGTGTTTACCTATATATGTAGCTTCAGTAATAATATCCACAAACCACCAATAAATACACCTAATAGCCAACCCTAAACCCACAAGAACTCGGTAAAAAGGGTCCCCATGAAGAAATTGAGCAAACATTATAGCAGAAACTCCCAACCTCCATGCTGTCAGAAAAGGCCAAGGCCTTGGATCAACCCGATGAAAAGGACAACGCTTCACTAATTTAACACCCTTGAGCATCTAAACCCTTAAATAAATCATTACCATACCTTCGTGCATAAATAACCAATAAAGACAAACCCAAAGCTGACTCACACACTCCCAACCCTAAGATATAAAAAAACAAATAGCCAGAAAAAACAGGAACCCTTCTGCACACAGCCCCTAACACGCCCACTAACACCACTTCTATACACAACAACCCAGATAAAATATGCTTAAACTGAAAACCAAAAGACAGCCATCCCCCAACAAAAAAAGTACAAGAAAATACCCCTACCACTCTCAACCCACCCATAACTCCAACATACCTGTACTCAATAAAATAAGACAACCAATGAGAAGGCGCGACCATCAACGCAACTAGCAAGTGACAACTGCTCGTGATTATTTCACCACTTCCCAACCTTACAGCCCTAACCGGCCCCCTATTTAGCCCCAGAGTCAGGCCCAAAACTAGCCCACTTCCAAAAATCTGATTCACTTAACCCTTCAATGATAGTAGGCATTATTGAATGGTATGCCCCACACAGCTCTACACACATACCCTTGATAACACCGGGCAACTTCAACTCAAACAAGCCTCGAGTAAGGCGACCAGGAATAGCATCAATCTTCAAATGAAGGCGCGGAGCACCTCATCTATGGAGAACATCTTCCCTAGTGACCAAAACACGAATTAGCCCCCCCACCGGAACCGGCAATGGCCGATCCACAGTCCAATAATCTTGAAAATCCAATGGTCTGTCTACCCTACGTCTAACAATCCGAGAATCCCACTTATAAACTTCAGGCCCCCCCTCCACACCAATCTGATAACTTCAGTATCACTGATGACCCACCACCACAACATCCACTAAAGGGTCTTCATTTGTCTCATCGTTTACATACAGCGTAAAGACTGAAATAGCACAAATACACACCAAAAAAATAAACGGAAGAATAGACCAAAAAACTTCTAATCGACCACAGTCCAAATACGTCCTACAAGTAGCTTTGTTAAAGACTACCATACGCATAAAAAAAAGAACAACAAAAGAAACAAAAAAGGCAACAACCAAACAACCTTCATAAACCATCTGAAGATTATATGCTTGAACTGAAGCCGGCTCAGGTAATCTCATTTGGCTTCACTCTAGCACCTAAAAAGACACTAATCTTTTCTTTCTTTTAGCTTTAAAAGAAAGAAGAGGCCTTGCCATTGTAACCTCAGCCTAATCAATCACTCCGCCAACCTTTAAACAAGCTTCTTTTTCCAGTTATAAGGCTCTACCTTCAATAAGTCATAGATCTCATCATTGCTTATCAACTCTGGCTCAGGCCACCCATCTTCTTCATTCACTCCCAACCTTGGACCATCCCTGACCAACCATTCTCATTGCTCATCCCAACTGTCTCAATTAGGAACATGCAGGGAAAGGGTGTCTTCGACCCGTTGCATTAAACCTACCGCAGGAAAAAATAAAAAGTAAAAGATAGTTCCCCACTCCCCTGCCGTAACAAAAGGCTCATCAACACCCTGCCTCCCCACATAAGTTAAAACACAAAAATTAAAAACCCACCTCCAGTACAAAATCTGGCACCCCGGATAAAAACAAAAAGCCTCCATCTTCCCACACCAAATTTCAGGGAGAACAAACAAAATTAAAATAGACATCAAAAGTAGCACAATTCCTCCAACTTTATTAGGCACAGACCGAAGGATCGCATAAGCGAACAAAAAATACCACTCTGGATGAATTCTAGCAGGGGTCTCTATATAATCACAAGGAACAAACCTACCCCCATCCAGCAATCTATACGGGTAAAACCCAACCATAAAAATCAAGATACAACAACCTCCGGACACACCAACTAAGTCTTTTACAGTAAAAAACCTATGAAAACGAACCAAAGAACAGTCTCTGTCTAAACCTAAAGGATTTCCAGAACCCCTCACATGCAGAAACACTAAATGCAAAAAAAAGATGCCCAAAATAACAAAAGGCATAAGAAAATGAAGCCTAAAGAAACGCTTTAGAGTGATATTCCCTACAGCATACCCTCCCCAAATCCATATGGCAATATCATTCCCAAACAAAGGAATAGCCGTAACTATTCTTCTAATAACTTGGGCCGCCCAATAAGCTATCTGACTCCAAGGTAGTACATACCCAGTAAAAGCTGTTATTATTACTAACAACAATAAAACAACACCGCTAGCCCACACCTTAAACAAACGAAAAGAACCATAGTATAATCCACGACCAACATGAATATACAAACATACAAACATAAAATTAGCAACATTAATGTGAAACCTACGCATCGCCCACCCTATACTCACTTCTTTCATGGTAAAAACAACCCTTCTAAAAGCTAAATCTTCATGGGCTGTGTAATAAAAAGACAGAAATCAACCAGTAACTACCTGACCAACAAGACAAACTCCCAACAAAGATCCTAAACCCCATCAAACACTCAAGTTTGAAGGACAAGGAAGATCATAGAAGGTTCCTTTGACCACTGGATACACAGCTCCGGACCTAAGAGAAACATTACTAGACAACAAAGTGGAGAGAGCCTCAACTCATCTTTCGAGCTTAAAACGAACACATTTATCTGCCACCTCCACCCCTATCTTATAGTTCTTCGAACACCACGCAAAGACCCCTGCCTATTGTATCTGCACAGCTTAGTGATAGAAACTATACAAACTGCTAACAAAACGGCTAAAAACAAGAAAGAAACCCTCCCAGCCCAGCTCCTGTCCACTATTTCAGGGTCGTGAAACAAAGGAACTTCAAAGAACCCTCTGCACAAAACATCTAAGTAACACCCCCACCCCTCTGCATAGACTAATAAACAAGAAAAAGCCACTAAAGCCCCAATAACTTTTAAAGGAGAACTTATACGGCCAGAAATTCTCTCGAAATAAGGCCTTGGGGCCAAAGCAACAGCATACAAAAAAACAACCAACATCCCCCCCAAAAAAGAAAGAAAAATAAAGTGCCTAAGCCACACAGACCCTCTGTACCCACAAACCAAGCAACCTAATAGAACCAAAAAAAAACAAAATCTTCCAACAGCTTGAGGATTAACCAAAGACCCAATCCCCACTAACAAGACCACAGCCACTACCCACAATAAATACCAAACCTTCAACTCCTAAGACTTAGCACAGTTGCTCTGCCTAAAAAACAACTACCTAAATACCCCCTAACCCTACCACTTAAAAACAGGAGACTTAATCTTCTTTACCTTTCCTATAAAAGTACGAGGAATGTGAACCCACCACATTACGCAGAAAAAAGCACACCTAAACAACAAAATTACTATAAACCACAACAACCATAACATAGGCTCAAAATGAGGCACCTCAACCGAGAGGTTATCTAAAACCACTAACCGCACGAAAAACGGACGCACTTGCTATACTACCTCGGCCAGTAAAACCCACCCATAGACATGAGGAGGACCCTAAACCCCCGAAAGAAAGGTTCAAACCATCTTTCCCGATTGGACACATCAACAAAAAGCAAACATCCCCCGGAGGCCGTTAAGCCAACTTAGCGGCTTCAACACTACGTTTTTGTTAAACTACCCAAGGACTACCCTACCAAACTTCTAATAACTATTGTTTACCTTCCTTTCCCAACATACTTAACTTTATTCACATCCAAAGAATCTAAAGACCTCTTATGGAACTCAGTTACGTCATGCATCATCCGAATAGCGATTACCTCCTTAAAAGTATGGCGAGCTACACAAGTAAAACCACGATTAACCACCCACTCTAAAGACCTAGGCCGATTTCCAAACAACAAAGGACGACGTCCCCTTAAGAAAGCTTCCCATTGCATATGGATAAACAAAGAAACACTGACCATAACTATTGCACACCCAATAGTTCTCCACTGATTCCAATAATAATAAAAAATAGGATAGTCTGGAATACGACGCGGCATACCCCCTAACCCTAAGAAGTGCTGCGGAAAAAAGGTTAAGTTAACCCCCACAAATGTTAAAAAAAAATGACCCCGAGCCCAAGACCGGTGAAAACAATTTCCTGTAAAAAATGGGAAATAGTGAATATACCCAGCAAAAATGGTAAAAACCGCCCCTATAGATAAAACATAATGGAAGTGAGCTACTACATAGTATGTATCATGAAGAGCAACATCTAAGCAAGCATTAGATAAAATAACCCCTGTGATACCCCCCATTGTAAACTTCATAATGAATCCCAACACCCAAAGAGTTGGAGCCTCAAATCTTAAATAAGACCCATAAATAGTAGCAATCCACCTAAAAACTTTAACACCCGTAGGAACAGCAATTAGCATAGTTACAGCTGTAAAGTAAAAACGGGTATCTACATCCAAACCAACAGTATACATGTGATGACCCCAAACAATGAAACCAAGAACACCAATAGAAATTATAGCATATATTATAGCCACAGAACCAAAAACTCGTAACTTCTTAGTATAAAATACTAAAACATGAGACACTAAACCAAACCCTGGTAAAATTAAAACATAAACTTCAGGATGCCCAAAAAACCAAAAAAGGTGTTGGAATAAAACAGGATCTCCTCCTCCCGAAGGGTCAAAGAACCTACAGTTAAAATGCCGATCTATAATCAGTATAGTTAACCCACCAGCCAATACAGGCAAAGACACCAATAATAAAAAACTAGTGACAGCCAGAGCCCACACGAAAGGAGGGGAAAATTCAGCCTTAAAAGACTTACTTCGCACATTTAGGAAAGTGACTAAATAGTTAATAGAGGCAGCCGAAGAACTAATCCCCGCCAAATGAAGCCCCAAAATCATTAAATCAGTTCTGATTCCACCAGAATAAGGAGTCCTAGACAAAGGCGGGTACATAGTCCACCCAGTTCCTCTACCATAATCGATAAAACAAGAAACAATCACTAAATAAAGAGCAGGAGGAAGAACTCAAAAACTAAACGTATTAAGCCGAGGAAAACTCATATCAATTGAACCTAGTATTATAGGCAACAACCAATTCCCAAAACCACCAATAAGCACTGGCATAACAAAGAAAAAAATCATCATAATAGCATGTAAAGTAACAATACCATTGTATACTTCAGACCTAGGTAACCACATTCCTGGCCGCCTTAACTCTAAACGCATTATCCAACTAAGATTTAAACCCCCAAAACCCGACCACATCCCCAACATTAGATATATAGTTCCAACATCCTTGTGAGAATTAGCCATAAACCAACGAGATCAACGAACCACTTATAGATAAACTTTTTTATACTAAAATTATTCTAAAATCACACACTACAGGCCATCACCTGGAACTAAATGTCCTTTCGTACCCTAAAGCCCAATTTTAAAAGAAAGAAGATAGAAACCGACCTAGCTTTCACCGATCTGAACTCAGCTCACGTCAGATTTTTATGGGCGAACGAACCAACCCTCAAGACCGCCTACAAGCCTTAGGATATCCAGAGCCAACATCGAGGTCGCAAACCCGCCCATCTATAAGAACTATCAAGACAGATTACGCTGTTATCCCCGGAGTAACTTCTTCTGATAATCACACCTTAATGTTTGTGGGTCGTAACACATCTGTTTTACACCCTAAAGGAGTCTAGCTTTGCTCCTTTGCTGCCCCAGCCAAAACTGCTATTATTCACCCCTTCTGAAACACTAAGTTCTAGTGCTCCTCAACGATTCGGCCACAAATAGCCTTGGAACTTCCCAATAACTTAAATTTCTAACTTCACGGGGTCTTCTCGTCTTTCTTACCCATGGAAGCATTTGCACATCCAATTCAAGTTCACCAAAAAAAACTAGAGACAGTTGGAAACTCGTCAAACCATTCACAGGACCTACAATTAATAGGCCATAATTTAGCTACCTTAGCACGCTTTACCGCGTCCGTTTAAGCCCGCAAGCTCACCGGGAAGGCACGACCCCCCATATTGCTCAGGGAGCCATGTTTTTGATAAACAGGCGGTCCCCTTATTTGCCGAGTTCCTTTAGCTTTTTTTAAGAATACGGAACATAACCTTACGTTTCTTTCCCCGACCTTAAAACACTTACAACTTCTCGACTACTCATCTTTACATTATCACCTCCATGATTATTGTTTCAAAAAGAGATTCCGTACAACACAAAGATAGGTAAAATTTAATTTATTATACAAGGCTCATTTGTGGTTTAACCCACTCCATAAAGATAACTACTTCAAGCCCACTTCTTAGCCTTTCCATTCTTAATTAACCATCCTTTAAAATAGCCCCCTCAGCTTAGCCTGAGGGGGCTGACCCCTTCGAAAAACAGCCCGAATACTATTAGAATTATCAAACTGTAAACCCCATCAACCGAAGGACTATACTTAAATATATTTCCGGAATAACCAGCTATCAACCAGTGCGAAAAGTATTTCGCCACTATCTCCCCATCTCCAGATAGCAAATATAACGCCAACCTGTAAAGTAAGAAAGTAGATCACAAAACTTTCGGGATACTTCCTCAGCATAAAAAGTAGTATAAGCCATGATGCAAAAGGTACGAGTGCTCACCACCGATACTTCACTGTTTAATTTATTTAACCTTCACTCACGCTACTATCTATTATCTATCGCCGCTTAAACGTCTAATTCTATCTCCTCTACTAAGACAATAAAAAATGATTTACCCAATTTTTACAGTTATTACTTATATAACGGCATAGTTAAAACATCTAAGGTAAGGAGAGGACTATTAACCTCCCTCAAAAAGGGCCGAAACCTTTTTGCCAACACTAGGACTTACCCCTTTGGTTAAATAATTATTAAAAACAAGGCAAAGCATCTTATCAAAATTGGCAAAATTTGGCACCAAATTAACTTCATTAGTATATCATAACGATACCGAGGAAACCTCCTTCGACACAAAACAATCAAAAAAACTACCATAAACCTAAAAAAAGACCCAATAACTCTTCTACTAATTAATCCAAAATATTCCCCATTACCTAAAAGATTTCCCCCACCTAAAAATAATACACTAGTCAAAGTACTTAAAAACAAAATATTAGAATACTCTGCAATAAAAATTATAGCAAAACCACCTCTCCCGTATTCCACGTTAAACCCAGAAACTAACTCAGACTCACCTTCTACAAAATCAAAGGGGGCTCGGTTTCTTTCCGCCAAAACACAAAAAACCCACCAAGGAAGAACTAAAAATAAAACCCCTCCATTACACCCTCTAACCTGAGACAACCTAACCCTCTCTAGGTCCAACCTCCCTACCACAAAAAAAGGACACAAGTACAAAAAAACAAGCATAACTTCATAAGAAATGACCTGAGCCAAAGCACGAACAGCACCAAACATAGCGTAACGGGAATTAGAGGACCAACCACAAAGAACTACCCCATAAACCCCAACCCTTAAAACCCTCAAGACATACAACCCGCCCCAAAAAAAGTAAACCCCACACCCCCAAATTCCAGGGCTACATCCCCACAAAATGAAAGAATGTAATAACATAAAACAAGGGCCTAGAAAGAAAAGGGCTGGGTTAGAATTTCTTGGAGTAAAATACTCCTTTCTGAACAACTTAATACCATCCGCAAAAGGCTGCATAATACCCAACCACCCAACCATCTCAGGCCCTTTACGGACCTGAGATGCTGCCAACACCTTACGCTCAAAAAGAGTTAAATAAGCAACCCTCAACAATACCACCACATAAAAACTCAGAGACCAAAATAAAGCTTCCACACAAACCAAGCGGCCAATTCTAAGCCTCTTAGTGGATGTAAGCCACTAGTACTATTTATACTAGCCTGGCTAGCTTAAAGCTTTATTTAAGCCATCTCTGCAGGAAGGAGCCGCCAATCTCCTTCTAAGGGAACCAAAAACCCCCGTGCGCAACTACACCACCCTACAAAATCAAATTATTTCTCAGGGCGCACCTTCCAGTACCCCTACCTTGTTACGACTTATCTCAGCTCTCGCCGAGAGCGACGGGCAGTTTGTACACGAGTTAGATTCATGTTCAGGAAAGCACATTAATCTCTCCTTACTCCTAAGTTCACCTTCACCCCAAGATTCCACAATGAGGATCCGTAATTCCAAATATGAATTGTAACACCCGCTCCCTTGAGCCATAGGCAGTATTACGACCTGAATTCATGGATTCCCGTGAAGATTATCACCGGGATCCATTAAGCCTGTTTCTCTTTGCTCGAACAACAAGCTGACAACGGCAATACACCAGCTGCACTTTTTCAAGACTCAGTAAGATATGACGGGGATCATCGGATTAAGGCGCATATTCCCCTAGGTAGTTAACAAGCCGCCAAGTTCTTTGAGTTTTAAGCACTCGCTCGTAGTACCCAAGCAGCTGCACTGAAAAGCAAAGTTTACATCGGCAATAAATGGGTATCTAATCCATGTCTTCAGTTAACCGGTTCCGTGGACTCAGCCTAAAGAAGAATGTGCCCCTTCCCTCAAGGAAATACATAAGATTGCACCCCTACTTCCTCGGGTCGATCTTCTTTTTTCAAAAATTACATTTGTTTTTAATGAAAATACAAAGCAGACTGTCTAACCACCTTTTACACTGTCCCACTTGACTTGAGTTACTCAGGTTTAACCGCGACTGCTGGCACCTGGTTGGACTCCTCTAATAAACAATAGCTTAATCAAGCTTACGCTCATAGTTAAAATCTATCCACTGGAGGTATGAATTATACTATTAATAGTTATCGAGTTTCTCTGATTATACAAACGTGAGTCCCCCCACAAAAAGGCAATCTTAGACCTTCCCACAGAAAGAAACCGGTATACGCATTCCCCGCATAAACTGCCATGTGTTAATCGACCAAACTAATAGCCAAGCAAAGGTAACCAGAACCAAACTACCACACAAATACTTCCCAAAAATAAACCATCTTAACCTGCTCCTGAGACTACATTCCCATCCTCTGAATGCAAATCAGAGATGTTTCTTACACCAAGGAGCAAGCATTGTAGCCAAGGCTGAAGGGCATTTTACTCCCTACCTTTGAATCAAAAGTTCAACACTCTCTTTAAGCTATCAACCCACCCATAAAATAAGCTCTACACTACATTTAGATGCTAAAGAGATTAAACTCTCGAAATTTACCACATCAAAGTAACCCGCTAAAACCCGGCTCAGCACCGTCAAACCTAATCAACCTTGCCTCTAAGAAGCGTGAGCCCCTACAGCCCTCTTTCCCGTTAACAGCGGGATGCCCTTAATAGACTAACGCCTCTTACCCTATACACCCCCTTCAACTAAGAAGACCTCACGCTTGGAAGGCGCGCATGCTATTTACACCAGAGATACAAACTAACCACTAATCGTTCATGTTCACCAGTCGTATAGGGGGAAGCAGGGGATGGATATCCCCTTCCC
>NSIT01000075.1_pt1 | contig 16100 bp, 11 predicted proteins | sample 1450681 | NCBI WGS metagenome assembly NSIT01 (sample SAMN07455404, study PRJNA386592) | invertebrate metagenome | isolation source: Endozoicomonas-like sequences binned from scallop gill tissue | host: Pecten maximus | place: United Kingdom: Lyme Bay MPA | collected 2013-06-01
ATTATCATTAATGTTATCAATTCTTTAGCTTTTTTATTACTTTTAGGTGTAAAAATATTATTTATCAACTGTTATTTATACGTCTACTGACGCTCAGCAACACAAGGTTATAATTTTTTGGGATAAATATATATTTTCTATTTCGGAAAATCTGTATAGAAAGTCAACGCAATACGAATGATAATATAATCATGCTTCGGAAGCAGATGGGGTCTGGTGGCTCCCTCGGTCTTCAAAACCGATGTAAGCCGAGAAGGCTTTGGCAGGTTCGATTCCTGCCTCTTCCGCCAAATTTTTATAGTTGGATTTTGCTTGGTCGAGCAAAACTGTCTTAACTATCATAAGTGTAAATGCATTTATTAATGCGGGTACATTGTTAACTTTTATAGTTCGATTGATTTTTATTGCCTGCAAAGTCCGGATTTATTATTTTGTGACTAATGCGGGATCTATGCCATGAGTGCAAACCCGAAAGGAATCATTCGTCTGCCACAGGTAGAGCAGATTCTTCAGCGGCCTTTCCTTGCTTTATTTATCCAGCAATTAAGTCGTCCTTTGATTACGGATATTGTCCGTGAATCCTTGACATATGTGCGACGGTCTCCTTTATTTCGTGATGACTCCCTAACTCCTGAAGCTCATAAAGAAAAATTACTGAAGCTATTGGATGATACAATAAGCAATCGTTGTCGTTTTGTTTTCAGGCAGCGCCATCATCGTGTCATTAATGCAACAGGAACTGTAGTTCATACTAATCTAGGGCGATCTCCTATTGAACGAGAAGTTTGGGATTCGGTCACCGATTTATGTACGGGATACTGTAATCTTGAGATTAAATTAAGTGATGGCAAACGTGGGGAACGTAAAGGTATCGCCGGCCGTTTATTTGGTCGCCTCATTGGTTGTGACGATGCTCTGGTGGTAAATAATAATGCCGCTTCTGTTCATATGATTTTGAATGAACTAGGCCAGGGAAAAGAAGTGATTGTTTCCCGGGGCGAACAGATACAGATCGGTGGTGGTTTCCGTATTCCTGATATCATGGCGATGTCAGGGGCAAAACTGGTTGAAGTGGGAACAACTAACATAACCACCGCCGATGATTATCTGAATGCCATAACGGATAATACGTCGATGGTCCTGATGGTTCATACGTCAAATTTCGCTATTCGTGGTTTTACCAAGCGTGCCGATATACGAACCATTAAGAAAGGACTACCTGAACATGTTGTATTAGCAGTGGATCAGGGATCAGGACTTACGACGGAAGGTTTTGCTCCTGATGAAACACCGGCAAGTCATTATATTAAAGCCGGTGCAGATATCGTATGTTTTTCCGGTGATAAAATTCTTGGTGGGCCTCAAGCAGGTATTATTTGTGGACGTCAGGATCTTGTGAAAAAACTGGAAAAAAACCCCATGATGCGTGCTTTTCGACCCAGTAAAATTATTTATTCTCTGTTAGAAGAATTGCTGGTCCGTAAGCTTAACCGGAATGATAAAGGTCAGGGTATTGCTGAGCGATCTGTCAATAGCCAACAATTGAGAAAACTGGCAACAGATTTTGCTGAATCTATTGATGATGAGCGTCTTCAGGTGGTTCAGGATCAAATGATCGTTGGGGGAGGTACGTTACCAGATACGTATTTCCCTTCATGGGCTCTTTGCCTGAATTTGCCGGAATCGCCGGATAAACTGTTGGCTGAATTGCGTAATGCTCCTGTTCCTGTCATTGGGGTTATTCGCAACGATAAGGTTCACCTGAATATGGCAGCTATCCTGCCTGCTGATCGGGGAAACTTGGAAAGTACATTAAGAGCGATGTTCTTAAAACGGCCATAGTCTACCAACTATAATCGTCGTGAAAGGCATAGCAGAATGAACCGGAGAAAGAGGTAAAGGATCCCATGTCATCAAGCAAGCGGTCATTGGAAAGTGGCTTGCCAGAAAATAACGATAATAGCCGTAAAGCCGTTATTGGGACAGCCGGTCATGTGGATCATGGTAAAACAGCCTTGATCAAGGCGTTGACTGGTATGAATATTGCCCGCAAAGAAGAGCAGGCAAAGGGCATGACTCTGGATTTGGGTTTTGCTCATTTTTCGGATGATGACGGTCATGTAGTGGGTATGATCGATGTGCCTGGGCACGAACGGTTTATCCGGAATATGGTGTCCGGTGTATGGAGTCTTGATCTGGTGTTACTGGTGGTGGCAGCAGATGAAGGCTGGATGCCTATGTCAACGGATCATCTTAAAGTAGCGCACGCCATGGGTGTGAGGGATATTATTCTGGTCATCAATAAAAGTGACACGGTTGATGACGACATGCTGGCTGTTGCGGAAGAAGAAGCATTGGAAAAATGCATGGAAATTACCGGTGATATACCGGATTCTGTGTGTGTTTCTGCGGCAACCGGAAAAAATATTGATAAACTTCGTTCATTGATTACGCAGCATCTGGCAAAAATCAAACCGGCATTATTGAGTCATCATGCACACCTGTATATTGACCGGGTGTTTACAGTTAATGGTATCGGTTCGGTGGTAACGGGCAGTTTGGTCGATGGCAGTGTGAAAATAGGGGATCGATTGCGGTTATATCCTGCAGGGAAAATGGTTCAGGTTCGCACATTGCAGTCTTATCACAAAGATATTACACAGGCTGATCCGGTGTCCCGTGTTGCTATGGGTATAAAAGGCGCCAGTCGTAAAGAGCTTGAAAGAGGGTTTTGTTTGGTTGCACCGGAATCATCCTGTGTTGTTGCAACACAATTATTTGTCCGGGTGGATGAAGAAAATGATTCAGATAATCATAAAAATCGTGAAGTGGAGGTGGCTTTAGGCTCCTGGCATGATGTAGCACGTCTTGTCTATATTAAAGGGACCCGTTTGGCAAGGTTGAACCTGCCAAGACCTGTCAGTTGTTTTTGGGGACAAAAACTAACCATGATTCGTCATGGCGGCAGTGAATTAGTGCACAGTGGTGAAATTGTATGGACCGGTGATATTGCTATTCATCTTCGCCACAAACTGCATGAGTTACTGGATTCTCTTCCGGATCAGCTTTCTATCGATGATCATATTCGTCTGTCTTTGGGATTGAAAGGATATGCGCCGGTAACCAATCAGATGCCGGTTGGAAATGACGATAATTATGTTGTTTTGGGTGACTGGGTTTTATCCGTAGAGTTTCATCAGACAATACGCCAGCAGATACTGGATCTTCTGGAGAAAGAGGCTATTGCTATTACTCAGACAGAGCTGGCTACCCGACTGGATATTAACAGCAGCGTACTGGAACAGTTGTTGCAGGCTTTGAAAACTGAAGAATTGGCGAGGATGAGCCATGACGCATGGATGGCAGGTAGGGGAGCTTCTGAAGATGACTTGGGAGAAGATGCTCAGTCTTTACTTGATCTTGTGCGGCAGGCTGACCGAAAAGGTTTTGAAGCCATGAAAGTGAAAATTCCCGGCGCACAAAAATCCCTGCGTCATCTAGTTCGGCTTGGTTTTATCACGCCTCTGGAAGGAAAAATTTACTATACAACAGAGCTTTATCATGCATTGATTCAGGAAATTCTGGGTCATCGTCATATTGGGGATACATTTGGGATTCCCGAGGTGAAAGAAGCAACAGGGCTGAGTAGGAAATACATGATACCGGTGTTGAACCGTCTGGAGCTGGATGGTTGGGTTCGCCGGGAAGGGGATGAGCGTCTGGTGATGCGTATTCCGGAAAAAGACAGTTTGGCTGCCTGAATCTGTCGATAACGTGAGAACACCAGTGTTCAGTAACCATAAAATAAAGAAGGGAAAGATGAACCGGAATATTCTGATTATTACGAATAACCCGATGGTAGAAGCCAAACTGGCTGCTTACAATCAGCAATTTTGTGACAACTATGAACAGGTGCTACTCACGGTAAGAGATAAAATTCACGGTGGGGCAAAGTTGGTAACGCATCCCTTGTCTGGGAGCGTTAAACCAGGAGAAACACCGTATCGATCTGTAGCCATCGATGATATCGAAGATGATCTGGATATGCAGTCTCTTTCTATGATCGAGTCTGCTATTGACCGACTGTATACTATGACGCGTCATGGATGTAGGCAGTATTCACAGACAGTTATGGACGATTTCCAGTTAATTGACTATAACCTGTTATTAACGGGATTGGAGTCTGTAATGAGCAGTAAGAGTTGCAAGGCATGAATCATGACTGATATAAAAACGGGCGAAGTAAGACCGGATAAAACCGCAGAGAAGATTCGACTGACTCAGTACGCCAGCAGCGGTGGCTGAGGATGCAAAATCTCTCCCCAGGTTCTGGGGTCTATGCTGGAAGGGTTGTCTGATACCCAAAAATACGACGCATTGCTGGTCGGTAATGATACGTCAGATGATGGTGCTGTTTATGATATGGGTAATGGTGAATCAGTGATAAGTTCCACTGATTTCTTTATGCCTATTGTAGATGATCCTTATGATTTCGGGCGTGTCGCGGCTGCCAATGCTATTAGTGATATCTATGCTATGGGCGGAACACCCATGATGGCGCTGGCTATTCTTGGTTGGCCTGTAAATGTTTTGCCTGTTGATGCTGCCCGCGAGGTGTTACGGGGTGGGCGGGATACTTGCCGTGAGGCAGGAATGCCTATGGCCGGTGGTCATAGTATTGATACAGTTGAACCGATTTTTGGTTTGGCTGTGAATGGTCGGATTGCTACGGATCGCGTGAAAAGAAATGCCGGTGGTCATGCGGGAGATCGTCTGTATCTGACGAAGCCTCTGGGTTCTGGTATTCTGACAAGCGCTATGAAGAAAGGCATCTGTACTCCAGAAGATGAACGTGAAGCCATAGAGGTTATGTGTTCCCTTAACAAGGCAGGCGCCATCTTCTCTGTCATGAAAGGTGTGCATGGCATTACGGACGTCACTGGTTTCGGGTTGTTGGGTCATTTGTTTGAGATGTGTCAGGGTGCAGGTGTGGGAGCGGTGATTGAGCGTGATGAAGTGCCGGTTCTTGACAGTGCCAGACGCTATCTGGAACAAGGATGCATACCTGGTGGTAGCCAGCGCAATTTCGAGTGTTATGGTGAACACCTTGGTAATGTGACGGAAGATGACCGACGTTTGTTTCTCGATTCTCAGACCAGTGGTGGGCTTTTAATTGCTGTTAATCCGGAAGCAGAGCAAGAGTTTTTAACGGTAGCACGACAGAGCAGATTGAAATTATCTTATTGTGGTTACTTGACTGAAACAGGTCAGGATAAAACAATAAAGATCATTTAATTATTCCGTTTTGGGTGGTTTTTTGATCAGGAAACCGGTGAAAATTTCACCGGTTTTTTTGTGTTTTCTTGCTTTGAGTAGAAAGTGCAGTCGGTACTATCTGAGTGTATGATGGTCGCTGTTTTTGTATGATGCACTGTGTTCTGGTCGTGTTACCGCCTGATTGTATTTTTTAGCTTTATTGAGAGAGATCACCATTTGTTAAGCTATAGACATTCTTTTCACGCAGGAAATTTTGCTGATGTCCTGAAACATGTGGTATTGGTTGAAATACTGGATCACTTAACTAAAAAGAGCACTCCGTTTGAGTATGTTGACACTCATTCGGGCACAGGACTTTACAATCTGAAGTCATCTGACGCTCAAAAACTGCATGAATATACGGGGGGTATTAGTCGGTTAGATTCTGCGAATTTTCCGGAACTGGAGGATTATTTCAAGGTCGTACGGTTTTTTAATAGGTCAGATCGATTGGATTTTTATCCTGGTTCTCCTGCTATTGCCAAGTATTTTCTCCGGCATCAGGACAGAGGATGGTTATTTGAGCTGCAACCAGAAGATTGTGTTTTGCTGCGCAAAAACATAGTGAATAATAAAAAAATAAGGGTTCAGTGTCAGGATGGGTTTCAGGGACTGAATGCCTTATTGCCGCTGACCAGTCGACGTGGCCTTGTGTTGATTGATCCTTCCTATGAAATCAAATCCGATTACGATCAGGTAGTGGATTCTGTCATTCATGGGTATAAAAAATTCAGTCAAGGAATTTATGCTATTTGGTACCCTGTGGTTGACCGGCAGGTTATTAATAAAATGGAAAGAAAAATTATTAAAAGCGGGATTAAAAATATCCAGCGTTTTGAACTGGGTTTGTCAGCAGATTCGGCTGGAAGGGGTATGACAGCATCCGGGATGATAGTGATTAATCCACCATGGACGCTGTTTGACAAAATGTCTTGTCTGTTGCCTAAACTTGCACAACAATTGACTGACAATCATCAGCAATTCTATAAATGTGACATTATTGCAAACGAATAGCTTCAGGAGGAAAACAGTCTTGCCAGAGAAATACCTTCTTTTGCCTAAAAAGCATGATGTTTGTTATCTAATAAATCGAGACTGTCCATCCTGTATAAGAGGGCATATCCTGAAAATTATGGTTTTCAATAAATCAGCAATAAACTCAGGTGTTATAGTCCATACAATAGACGAAAGGATTCAACCGCTAAACCTTGAGCGAAAACGATATACCAGCTGATAGCGTCGAATTAAATATTCAGCAGGAATACTCCAGATATGAACCAGTCGACTGAAAGGGAATAACAGAAATAAAGTTATACCTAAAAAAATATGCAGCTTGAAAATGTCCTTAACCTGGTTCAGGTACTGACTAGGATCTGTGTCAAATACTACTACTGCCTGAGCCCAATTAACCAATTTCATCATTTCGCTGCCATCCGGATGCTGTGCTGAAAAAGGAATAGTCATTAAACCCAGTAATGCCTGAACAGCCAGTAGTGCGATGACCACAATATCCATGACGGTTGTTGTTGCTTTTATTCTTTCATTAGTAAGCCGTCGCCATAACAACATGCTACCACCTATCAGAGCTAGGGCCCCGGCAGTGCCTCCGCCAACCATAGCGCCTAACTGTTTGGTTTCAAGGGTAAGAAATGATTCATAAACCCAATAAGGTGTCAGCATGCCAAAAAAGTGGCCAACAAAAATACCGATAATACCTATGTGAAAAAGATTGGATGCCAAGCGCATTCGTTTTTTATCCAATAACTGGCTGGATCCGGCCCTCCAGGAGTATTGTCCATAATCGTACCGAAGCAGACTTCCAAGAAAAAATACAGCGGCTGCAATATAGGGATAAATACTAAACAATAAATAATTCATGAGTATCTTAGGGTTAAGAATTAAGATGGATGTACTGAGAATGAACCGTGTTGATAAAGCGCTTACGATGAGCTATTTCCTGAGCCGTAGTACATGATCCGGAATGGGTGAATTTAACCTGTTCTTCCTCCCAGACTGCATCTAATGCTTCAGGCGTGTTGTCTTTTTTTTCATCTTTTATTTGACGAGAAAAGTCGGTAATGGTTTTCCCTGTGTCGGATATTTCAAGCAGAATCTCAAATAAAATGACGTATACACTCTCTCGTGCATGCAATCTGGCACCCAGAATGATAAGGATGGATGAGATATCTTTTAATCCGTTTTTTGCGCACTGTTTATCCTGAGCCGAAAGATACTCAAGATAAACCGGTAAATAATCCGGAAGTTCTTTTTCTTTGATCGCCAGTCCGGATCGTTTGTATTGTTCTATCAGGTTCACCATGGCTTGTCCCCGTTCCCGTGACTCGCCGTGAACATGCTCAAATATCAATAGTGATAAAGATTTTCCTCTGTCAAATAAGTCTGTGTAGTCAGCTTGCCTGTCCAGGAGGCTTTTTTCCGTCAATGCCTGATAAAAATCATATAACCTGTTCTTCTGGGAGTCGGAAAGTGTAGACAATGATGCGATCGATGTGAGGAGTTCATTTTTGTCAGACCATAAACTCCTGTCAGGATAATCCATAAAAAAGGAAATAAGCGCTAAACATTCCATTACCGCTTGTCCTCGTTCTTAGGGGTGATATTCAACATATCAATGCGGGCGCTGTTGAATAAATTGAAAGAGGAATCACTGCCGTGGCATCCGTCACCAAAACTGAACCCACATCCTTTACTGGTATCAAAAGCATTGTCGGCCATTCCCCGATGGCTGGGAGGAATAACAAAACGGTCCTCATAATTGGCAATAGCCAAATAACGGTACATACTTTTAGCTTGGTTTCCTGTCAGTCCGACTTCTTCTAATACATGAGTATCTTGTATACCATCCACTGTTTCCGCTTTTTTATATAAGCGCATCGCTAACAAACGTTTAAGTGCCTGTAACACTGGTTGGGTATCACCGGCTGTTAATAAATTAGCTAAGTATTTCAGCGGGATACGTAATTTTTCTATATCGGGTAAAAGGTGATCTGTGTCTAGCAGGCCTGTATTGGCTACCGCCTGAATGGGAGACAGTGGCGGTATATACCAGACCATGGGTAATGTTCGGTATTCCGGATGCAAAGGCAATGCCAGTTGCCAGTCTGCTACCATTTTATAAACCGGAGAGCGTTGTGCTGACTCGATGGTATCCATCGGGATGCCTTGATCCAGACAATTTTTTATGACTTCAGGGTCATTAGGGTCAAGATAGATATTGAGCTGGCTCTGGTACAGATTTTTATTATCCGGTACAGAAGCAGCTTCTTCAATTTTATCGGCATCGTAAAGCATAACGCCCAGATAACGGATACGACCCACACAGGTTTCTGAGCAAACGGTTGGCTCACCGGATTCTATGCGTGGAAAGCAGAAAGTGCATTTTTCAGATTTTCCGCTTTTCCAGTTAAAGTAAATTTTTTTATACGGACAGCCGGTGACACACATGCGCCAGCCCCGGCAACGATCCTGATCAATCAAGACAATACCGTCTCCTTCACGTTTGTAGATGGCGCCACTGGGGCAGGTTGCAACACAAGCGGGATTCAGGCAGTGCTCGCATAAGCGGGGTAAATACATCAGGAAGCTGTTTTCAAACTGACCATAAACAGCTTTTTGTATGTCGGTAAAATTCTGGTCCTGTGACCTCTTGGAGAATTCTCCCCCCAGACTGTCTTCCCAGTTTGGGCCGGATTCTATTTTTTTCATAAGCTGGCCGGTAATCAGTGACCGTGGACGGGCAACCGGTTGATGCTTGCCTTCAGGGGCATTATGCAGGTGCTCATAATTAAAGGTAAAAGGCTCGTAATAGTCGTCAATGGTAGGCATATCAGGGTTACTGAACAGGTTTGCCAGCACATGGGTTTTATTTCCCATATTAGGTACCAGATTGCCTTTTTTATTACGAGTCCAGCCTCCTTTCCATTTTTCCTGGTTTTCCCAGTCATCGGGATAACCCGTACCAGGTTTGCTTTCAACGTTATTGAACCATCCGTATTCAATACCTTCTCGACTGGTCCATACATTTTTACACGTTACAGAACAGGTATGGCAACCAATACACTTATCAAGATTTATAACCATGCCAATCTGAGAGCGAATTTTCACTGTTGAACCTCCTGTCTGTCGCCTGTTCTGTCCGGTGACTGAATGTCATGACTTTTCGTATCGTCCAGCCAGTCAATTATCCTCATTTTTCGGACTACCACGAACTCATCTCTGTTGGAGCCGATGGTGCCGTAATAGTTAAAACCGTAAGACTGTTGTGCATAGCCTCCGATCATATGGGTTGGCTTAGGTGTAATACGAGTGACGGAACTGTGCATGCCTCCCCGTTCCTGGGTGATTTCTGATCCCGGCAAGTTAATGGTTCTTTCCTGTGCGTGGTACATAATAACAGCACCGGCTGGAATCCTCTGACTGACAACGGCACGTGCTGTCAGTGCTCCATGAAGATTAAATCCTTCTACCCAGTCATTGTCGTTGATGCTCAGTTCAGCCGCATCACTTTCACTGAGCCAGATGATAGGCCCCCCTCGGGCAAGGGTTAGCATGAGCAGATTATCACTGAACATGGTATGAATTCCCCATTTCTGGTGAGCCGTGATAAAGCTAAGAATTTTTTCTGGAAATCCGTTAGGCTTTTTACCTACCAATGATTTCACCGAGCGGGTATCGATGGGAGGGCGATAGGTAGCAAGGCTTTCACCAAAAGCTCGCATCCATTCATGATCCTGATACAGTTGCTGCCGACCGGACAGGGTTCTCCAGGGAATCATTTCATGGACGTTTGTGTAGCCTGCTGAGTATGAGACGTGCTCACTTTCCAGACCTGACCATATGGGGCTGGAAATGATTTTTCGGGGCTGTGCCTGTAAATCACGGAACCGAATTTTTTCATTGGCTTTGCCCGCAGACAGATGAGTGTGATCCAGTCCGGTTTTCTTGTTCAGGGCTTTCCAGGCTTTAATAGCTACATCACCGTTGGTTTCCGGAGCCAGGGCTAAAATAACTTCTGCCGCATCAATGGCAGTATCAATTTTTGCGCTATCAGTTGTAGGGCCGTTTTCATGACAGCCGTTTAGATGTTTTAAAAGATTGACTTCATCTACGGTATTCCAGTTCAGTCCTTTTCCACCGTTGCCTTGTTGTTCCAGTAAAGGGCCTAGTGATGTAAATCGTGCATAGGTATTTGGATAATCCCGAACCACTACTTTTATAGCCGGTGCCGTTTTTCCCGGAATCAAGTCGCATTCGTCTTTTTTCCAGTCTCTGACACCGAAAGGCTGTGCAAGTTCGCCTTCTGAATCGTGCTGAATAGGCAAGGTCACTACATCTTTTTCAACACCAAGATGTCCTTTGCACAGTGTTGAAAAGGTTTTTGCCAGACCTTTATAAATATCCCAATCAGTTTTTGATTCCCAGACAGGATCAACGGCGGCTGAAAAGGGATGGATAAACGGGTGCATGTCAGATGTGCTCATGTCATCCTTTTCATACCATGTGGCGGTGGGCAGAACGACATCTGAATACAGGCATGTGCTGGACATTCTGAAGTCCAGGGTAACCAGCAGATCGAGTTTGCCCTGTACGTCATTGTCCTGCCATTCCACTTCCCCGGGTTTGTTTAATCCCTGTTGTCCCAGATCTTTACCCTGGACACCGTTAACGGTTCCCAGTAAATGTTTTAGTAGGTACTCATGACCCTTGCCCGTTGATCCTAATAAATTAGAGCGCCATAGAAACAGGTTACGGGGATAGTTTCCGGGAGCATCCGGTTGCTCTGAAGCAAATCGTATACTGCCTTTTTTAAGTCCTTCAACGGTATAGGCTTCAGGGCTCATTTTTTTAGAATCTGCCTGGGCAGCAATAATGAGTGGATTAATATTGAACTGTGGTGATGAGGGCAGCCATCCCATGCGCTCTGCCTTGACATTCAGGTCAATTAAATTGGGACTGAATTGTGTTTTATCCGCCATAGGAGAGAGCAACTCGTCGGTTTTTAATGACTCATATCGCCACTGGCTGGAATGATTGTAAAAGAAAGACGTACTGTTCATCTGGCGGAGCGGTTTTTGCCAGTCAAGGGCAAATGCCAGAGGCAGCCAGCCTGTTTGAGGGCGAAGTTTTTCCTGACCGACATAATGAGCCCAGCCGCCACCGCTTTGACCAATGCAACCACAAAAAATAAGCATGTTGATCAGGGCGCGGTATGTGCTGTCGGTGTGGAACCAGTGGTTAATGCCCGCTCCAACAATGATCATTGAACGACCATGGGTGAGTTTTGCTGTGGTGCCAAATTCCGTGGCGATGCGAATGATTTCTGTGCGGTGTACGCCAGTGATTTTTTCTGCCCATGCTGGTGTGTAGGCTTTAATATCATCGTAACTGGATGCACAGTTTTTATCGGATAAACCACGATCAATGCTGTAATTGGCCAGTATCAGATCATAAACACTGGTAACGGGCAGTTGTATTCCATCGCTCTGGGTAATGTATTTGACGGGAATTTTATGTTCAATGACGTCACCCAGTTCAATACCGTCATAATAGTCATGGGGTACCCCGCCAAAATAAGGGAAACCGACGGTGATGGTATCGTCCTGATGACCTGACAGGCTTAATCTCAGTCGTCTTTTCTTGGCTGTTTTCCCGTCATAAGGTTCAAGATTCCACTGACCATCCTGTCCCCATCGATAACCAATAGAACCTTGTGGAGCGATCAATTCACCAGTATTGTCGTCAATAGCAATAGTTTTCCACTCAGGATTGTTTTCATGACCTAAATGATCAATCAGGTCTGAGGCACGCAGCATATGTCCCATGGCATAGAGGCCGTTTTCCCGTTTTTCCAGAGCAACAAGCATGGGCATATCTGTGTATTGCCGGATGTAGTCCTGAAAATACTTCACCTGATGTTTGCTATGGAATTCCGTTAGCAATACATGCCCCATAGCCATGGCCATGGCGCTGTCTGTTCCCTGTTTAGGATTCAGCCAGTGGTCGCACAAAGTAGCAATTTCAGAGTAATCCGGTGTAACAGCGACAGTTTTTGTTCCTTTGTAGCGTACTTCGGTAAAAAAGTGGGCATCCGGCGTGCGGGTCTGTGGCACATTGGATCCCCAGGCAATGATATAAGATGAGTTATACCAGTCAGCGGATTCAGGAACATCCGTCTGCTCTCCCCATGTCATGGGAGAGGCTGGCGGAAGGTCGCAATACCAGTCATAAAAACTCAGGCATGTGCCTCCAATTAACGACAGATAACGGGTTCCGGCAGAGAAAGAGACCATAGACATGGCAGGAATAGGTGAAAAACCAGCAATACGGTCAGGTCCTTGAGTTTTAGCTGTATAGATGTTAGCGGCGGCAATTAATTGATTTGCCTCCTCCCAGCTTGTTCGTATAAAACCTCCACAACCCCTTATTTTTTTATACCGTGCTGTTTTTTCGGGATCGGTCACAATTGAGCGCCATGCATCGACGGGATCACTGAAACGTGATTTTGCTTCCTGCCACAGCATAAATAATTGTTTACGTACCATCGGGTATTTCACCCGGTTAGCGCTGTAAAGATACCAGGAAAAGCTGGCTCCCCGGGGACATCCGCGAGGTTCATGATTTGGTAAATCCGGTCGTGTGCGGGGATAGTCTGTTTGTTGGGTTTCCCAGGTGACCAGTCCGTTTTTGACAAAAATTTTCCAGCTGCAGGAGCCTGTACAATTTATGCCGTGTGTGGAGCGAACCACTTTATCGTGTTGCCAGCGATGGCGATAGCCGTCTTCCCAGTCACGGTTTTCATTCTTGGTTTGTCCGTGTTTACCGGAAAAAGTACCGTCCATACGCTTGAAATAGCGAAAACGATCCAGAAATTTACTCACTCACAAACACTCCTGACCCATGATGACAGTTAAATCATGGTTTTATTGATGGCAACAAATACTGAAGAAAATGAATGGCGCATGTATGGAGACCTGATCTCCTGAGTAAGAAGGCTTTTAGTTGCTTCTTACCTGTATTGATCAGCATATAACTTAAGCGGTTATCCGTTTTAACGGTTTTATATTCCGTATTAAGAAAAGTAGCAACCTTTTCATTCCAATAATTTTTTATATTTCAGCAATAAGGTCTATTTATTTCAAATGGCTATGGTCACATCTGTTTTGGGTTTGGAACAGCAAGACAGAACATACCCTTTCTTTTCTTCATTCGCTGTTAATGCTGTTTGGCCTTCAGAGGTTACTTCCCCTTTTTCAATCCGGACTTTACAGACGCCGCAGACCCCTTCGCGGCAGGCAAAAATGACAGGTGCTTTTTCCTTAATAAACGCATCCAGTAATGTCATATCGGCAGTGACAGGAATGACCCGGCCAGAACGGGATAAAGTAATCTTGAAGGTCTTGTTTTCTGGCATATCTCCATGATCATTTTGTGAAAATAACATGATTGATTATCCTTAAGCGGTTTATTGAATCCGCTGAAAAAAACAGGGGGACTGTCTTTTTCAGCAGTATAAAAAATAGACCTGAAATCAGGCAACATTCAGGATGTCATCTAAATCCTGTTGGGCTGTGGTAATCAGTTTCAGATTGAATTTTTCGGTCAATACCGCCATCAGGTTATCTGTCAGGAATGCCGGAGCTGTCGGGCCTACTCGTATATTTTTAACGCCCAGTGATAATAACGTCAGTAAAATGACAATCGCTTTTTGTTCAAACCAGGACAAAATAAGTGATAAGGGCAGTTCATTAATATTGCAGTGGAATGTTTCTGCTAAGGCCAAGGCCAGCTGAATGGCAGAATAGGCATCATTACATTGCCCGGCATCCAGTAGACGGGGAATGCCGTTAATATCGCCGAACGACTGTTTGTTAAAACGGTATTTGCCACAGCCTAGGGTAAGGATCAGGCTGTCATCAGGTACAGCTTCTGCTATTTCCTGAAAATAGGTGCGTTCGGATCGGTCTCCATCACACCCTCCGATCAGGTAAAGGTGTTTGATGTCGCCGGATTTAACACTGTCGATCACTGCAGGAGCCGCCTTCATCAAACTGTTGCGAGCAAAACCGATGGTGATGTGTTGTGGAATTTCAGTGTACTCAAAACCCGGTAGGCTTAACGCTTTATTGATAACAGATGAAAAGTCATTCCCTTCAATATGTGTTGCGCCCGGCCAACCTACAATATTACGAGTAAATATGCGGTCAGTATAATGACCTACTTCCGGGTCAATGATGCAGTTGGACGTCATCAGGATGGCGCCGGGAAAATCTGCAAACTCCCTTTGCTGGTTATGCCATGCACTGCCGTGGTTTCCTGCAAGATGAGAATATTTTTTAAACAAAGGATAGGCATGAGCCGGTAACATTTCACCGTGGGTATAGACATTAATGCCTGTACCTTCGGTCTGTTTCAGCAACATTTCCAGATCCATCAGATCATGGCCGGATATAAGAATTGCCTTACCTTTTACGGAACGGACATTCACCTGGGTAGGTTCCGGATGACCGAAATTACGGGTTTCCCCTTTATCCAACATGGCCATAACGCGGTAATTCAGCTGACCAATGGCCATGGAGCAGGACAGTAATTCATCAATGTCTTCAGGGTCTGTACCCAACCATGCCATATGTCGATGAAATTCAGCGTAAACGGAGGCGTCCTGTTGCCGTAAAATGCGAGCATGTTCCATGTAAGCGCCAGCACCTTTGAGTCCGTACAGACAAAGCAGTCGCAGCCCAATAATATCGTCACCGACGTTTTCTTTGCCTCGGTTCAGTAGCGTTTCTGGTGCCTGCAGTAAAATGTCCGCAAGGTCATCTGCTACAACAAATGCGGCAGCACCAGAAGTAGTAGGTAGCTCCATGCCTTTATTCTCACAGGCTTTTTTCAGGAAGGAGCGGGAAGCGTTGGCTTCATGGATAAGTTCAACGATTCGTTCTGAATCAAAATTGACATTGGTCAATGTGGCAAAAAAAGCGCGGGGAACAAAAGCATCAATCTCAGTATTGATGATGCCTGCTTTTCTGGCTTCAGTGGCATACCAGGAGATACCTTGCAGTATGTAAATCAAGACATCCTGAAGATCTGAAGTTTCTGAAGTCTTTCCGCATATTCCCTGAGCGTACATACAGCCATTGCCGGCTTGCGTTCGGATGGTTTGCTCGCATTGCATACAAAACATGAATATTGTCCAAAGATGCATTTAAAATATATCTTTTATTATGGAACAAATTATTATGAATCAAAAATAAGTAATATCCGACATGCTGCTTTATGGAAATAGAGTAAGTGGGCGTATTTTGTAATAAGACTGTTTTTATAAAAGACAGGTTAAGGGAGTAAGAAGAGATCTAGGTATTTATCTACCTGAAACCATACACAAACAAAACAGTTGTCGTGTATCAATAAAATTTTGATTTTAAAGGTTTCTAATACTGAACGATTTTCTGGAGTTCTATTATTTTGTAGTAATTCAGACCTAATCTGACAGTTACCGATTTTTAAGAAGGTGTCTGTCAGGTCAAGCTACGTTAATAAACTTTTCCTTCCAGATACGTTTTCCCTCTTCTAATGTCTCCATCGGCGTCCTTCCGAGGCACTGCTTACCCTGATGGGTACGCTCAGTATTATAGTAGTTTAGCCATTCGTCCAGATCATGCTGCAACTCTTCAATCTTCCCATAGAGTTTTCGCCTTAATGCGGGCTGATAAAACTCTTGTAAGATCGTTTTATGGAAACGCTCACAGATGCCATTGGTTTGAGGG
>NSIT01000076.1_pt1 | contig 16048 bp, 17 predicted proteins | sample 1450681 | NCBI WGS metagenome assembly NSIT01 (sample SAMN07455404, study PRJNA386592) | invertebrate metagenome | isolation source: Endozoicomonas-like sequences binned from scallop gill tissue | host: Pecten maximus | place: United Kingdom: Lyme Bay MPA | collected 2013-06-01
TAATTAGTGTTTTGTATATACCAGCAGAAGTTGTTTTATGAATAAATTATTGTTTTTTATTTTAGCGATTTTACCAATCAGTTCATATTCTTTTTGGGTGTCTTGTGAAAATTATTTAGCAAAAGGTTTAGCTGGTAGAATAGGAAGTTATTGTACTGTTATGATCAATAAGCCAAACGATAGCCCTGAAACTTCTGTTTCAATAATAAGATCAAATAATAAAAGTGAAATAGATAACATAATAAGTAATGCAGAAAGTATGTTGGTGATTGGAAAAACTTACTTTTTTTGTGATTTTACAGAGGTTTTGATTCACAATATTTCAAATACCTGTTGGTTTCCTGTATTTAATATTAGAGGTTTAGAAAGAACATCAGAGTCATTGGTAGTGACTGCCAAATTACCAACTGAAGATAGTTGTTTTAAAGATATTATTTTTAAATTAGGCTTCCATTGTTCTGTTATGCGTCACGGTGATAAACGTATGACAAGTAAAAATTATAGTTTATCAATGTCCATCTATGATGAAAATGAATCTCTGATTAGTTATAGTGCTGGAGTAATCCATAAAATGGACGGATTCAAGGTATTAGAAGACGTTGGGGGTTGGGTGGGTATGGATCTATTCGATCAAATAATTGAATATGTGCAAAAAAATTCATTATTCCTACAAAAAGCCTATCAAATTACTGGATTAAATGTTCCTGCCTTTGGCGGTTGAAAACTAAATTTTACCGAAAGGTTTAAAAAAATAGAAATTTGCGAATTTAGTGCCTAATAAATTTCTGATGTTCGATAGCATTTATTAATGTTTTTAATCGAGGAATTTCCGTTTGGGCCTCCAGTTTGTTGGCCTTTTCTAATGCCTTCAAAGCAGTGTTATAGGCTTTTTCCCATTGCTTTAAGCGATGCTGCACTTTCGCTAACTGATATTCATAAATTAATTCTTCTCTGGGGTTTTTTTTCTGGGTTGTTGATAGCAGGGTATGTTCTGCTTGTTGATAATGACCCCTGCGGTACTGTATTTCAGCCATCCGACGAGTAATTCTCACCTGCTCATAATTCATACCAGCTGTACGATAGCAAAGAGCAGCTTCTTTCAGATGTTTTTCTGAAGAAGAAAGATTAAGGGGGGCTATATCTGATTCAGCCGCTGCAAGGTTATATAAGACCTTGGCCTTCAGGCCAAAGTCATCGGGCAGGAACCGATCACATAACGCAAGAGCCTGATGAGCTGTTTGAACCGTTTGTGGGTTATTCTGGCTGCGTTGTGCTGCAGATATCAGGTAGAGACTTTGGATTTGTGCCTGATAATCACTTTGTTTAATGGCCAGGCTATGTGCCTTCTGTGCTGATTTTAAACAGGCGTCGCTGTTTCCTAGATAAAACCAGCTGGAAGCCAGTTGTATAGATAATATCATGACAGACCGTTCATCTTTCTGCTCTTGTGCGATCGCCAATGCTTTTTCCCCTTCCTGGATGTGTTTTTTCCACAGGCCTTTCTGCTTGAACTGTTTTTCTTTGTTAATGATCTGTTGGACAAATTTATGCTCGCGTTTCTGGGACAGTTTTGAGGGAGGACTATTCAGCGCCAGATGAGAACAACCAGATAAAAGCAATAGCAGAAGAGCAACCGAAATAAGTCGATAATGACGTATCTGTGTCTTCATAACGAGAATGCCTGACTAGGAAAATAAAACTGCCTGTGGTGATGAAAACAGCTCCTGTATAGCTGTTTTCACTATGGCTTTAGAGCATAGACCAGAATGTTTTTAGCTGCTTAAGAAAATATTTTCCGGCTAAAAGGTATCCAGCCGGAAAAGAATGAGTGTGAAAAGAATTATTAGGGGGTAAGAATCTTAACTTCATCTACCTTTTGGAATCCTCTGGGCAGTTTGTTGCCTCTGCGTCCTCTTTCTCCTTCATAATGTGTCCGGTCGGATGTTTTGATAATTAGTTTTCTTTTACCGGCAAAAAGTACCAGCGTATCGTGATCTCCCGCCAGCGCCAGATGAGCAAGAAACTCTTCCCTTTCAGCGGCTTTTGCAGCAGGAATGCTGATGATCTTGTTACCCTTGCCTTTACTGAGTTTCGGGAGTTCAGATAACGGGAATATCAGCATTCGACCGAGATTACTGATGGCAACGACTTTTTGCTGTTCGTGGATGACATTGACCGGAGGCATCACCTGGGCATTTTTGGGTAATGTCAGTAATGCCTTGCCTGCTTTGTTTTTACTCATAAGGTCTTTGTTCTGGGCAACAAAACCATAACCTGCATCACTGGCCAATAGATAAAGACGGTCATTATTTCCCATGCAGAGGCCCTGAAAAGTGGCACCGGAAGGCGGATTCAGCCGGCCTGTAAGCGGTTCGCCCTGTCCCCGGGCAGAAGGTAGGGTATGGGCCGGGAATGAATATGAACGCCCTGTTGAATCAATTACTGCGCAAGGTTGATTGCTTTTACCCCGAACAGATAAAGCATAGCGGTCACCGGATTTGTATTGTAGGGATGAAGCATCTACGTCATGTCCTTTGGCACAGCGAATCCATCCTCGTTCAGAAATAATGACGGTTACCGGATCACTGGACAACAGGTCGGTTTCAGAAAGAGCATGGGCTTCTGCCCTTTTTACAATAGGCGAACGACGTTCATTCCCAAAAGCAGTCTTGTCCGCTTTGATTTCTTGTTTGATCAGGGTATTAAGGCGACGATCTGAGCTCAGGATCAGTTCGATACGTTTTCGTTCTTTATTGAGGTCGTCCTGTTCTCCCCGGATTTTCATTTCTTCCAGTTTGGCCAGTTGTCTCAACTTGATTTCGAGAATGGCTTCAGACTGGGTTTCCGACAAGCCAAACCGCTGAATTAATACTGATTTTGGTTGGTTTTCTTCGCGGATAATGGCAATGACTTCTTCAATATTGAGAAAAGCAATCAGTAAGCCTTCCAGCAATTGCAAACGCTTAAGGACTTTATCCAGCCGGTGCTGAAGTCGCCGCCGGACAATCTGATGTCGCCATTGCAGCCATTCTTTTAACAGTGTATTCAAAGGTTTGATCTGGGGTTTGCCGTCGGTGCCAATGACGTTCATGTTGACACGATAGGTTTTTTCCAGATCCGTAGAAGCAAACAGGTGATCCATCAGTATGCTGATATCCACCCGGCTATTTTTCGGTACGATGACCAGTCGGGTCGGATTTTCGTGGTCGGATTCATCTCGAAGATCTGCAACCATGGGCAGTTTTTTAGCCTGCATCTGTGCCGCAATCTGCTCCATTATCCGTGAACCGGAGGCCTGATAAGGCAGTGCCGTAATAATGATGTCACCGTTTTCCCTATGATAAACAGCCCTCAACCGTAATGAGCCCCGCCCACTTTCATACAATTTCCGGATGTCGCCGGAGGGGGTCACAATTTCTGCAGCGGTAGGAAAATCCGGCCCCTTGATAATGTGACAAATGTCGTCCAGAGAAGCACGGGGATTATCCAGAAGATAAATGCAGGCATCCGCGATTTCCTCCAGATTATGGGGAGGGATGTCCGTAGCCATGCCTACTGCAATGCCGGTTGTGCCATTGAGTAATAGGTTGGGCAAACGGGCGGGCAAGATGGATGGCTCATCCAGAGTGCCGTCAAAGTTGGTTACCCAGTCGGCGGTTCCCTGACCCAGTTCGCCCAATAATAAGTCAGTATAGGAAGCGAGCCGTGATTCTGTGTATCGCATGGCAGCGAAAGACTTGGGATCATCCGGTGAGCCCCAGTTACCCTGTCCGTCAATGAGAGGATAGCGGTAAGAGAAATCCTGTGCCATCAACACCATAGCCTCGTAGCATGCGCTGTCACCATGAGGATGGAATTTACCCAGTACATCGCCTACGGTACGGGCGGACTTTTTGAACTTGGCGGTGTTTTTCAATCCCAGTTCGCTCATGGCATAAATAATACGTCGCTGTACCGGTTTTAACCCGTCGCCAATATGGGGAAGCGCCCGATCCAGAATGACATACATGGAGTAATTGAGATAGGCGTTCTCGGTATAGGTTCGAAGGGTTTGGTGTTCCACGCCATCATCATCGATGAGGGTCTGTTCCGTCATAAATTGAACCCGTTTATTGTCAATTCAATGAATTCCTGTAGTAGGCAGTCGTTAACGATACGGTTAATGATTGCCGGATAAGTCAGGAAGCCGGCATTCAGGGCTGCCGGTACGAAGAAATAATGCTGGTCATTATCATAACAGCCTTTTTTCCCTGACGTGAACTGTCAGAAGTTTGCTTATTGTTCAGAATGGTTATTTTCAGTAGATTTTAGTGGTTTTACGGCAGCCAGGGTCTTGTGTACATAAGGGTTGCTCCATCCCTGTATGCGGCGAATACGTTCGTTTCGTTTTATTTCCCAGGTTGAGGCAGGATACTGGCGATTCCAGACATTGAAGAGTTTATTTTGCTGGGGGCTAAGTGTCATGTGATAACGATCGGCCATATATAGGTAAGTCCGGGCAATTTGTCCTCGTTTTTCCTCGGGAGGTTCTGCAATGCGAGCCTTGAAATCGACTTTAAAGTGACATTGCCGGTACATGTCATGGGTGTCCGGAAGCAAGCCAAAACGATAATTGGATCGATCTCCGTTAACTTCTCCTACCGCAGGCACGAGGTTATAAAGATCCGATTCCATCTGTTTGAACTGAGTGCTGGTCTTTCGACAATTTTTTCGCCCTCCTTTTTGCCAGCATTGCAATTGATGGCCAAAGGCCCAGGCGGGCACAATGTGTTCCCATTCTATACGTTCGGCTCGGTGGGGTTGTTTTCTGACCTCGTAACCACAAGAGGCTAGATCAGGGATTTGTTTTTTTTCAATGGTTTTTATTGTACAACCGCAATAGAAAGTTTCAGGATGGGTGCTGTAAAGATGCACAGCTATTCTTTTTGCCTGACTGAAACTGGTTGGCAGTATTGCCTTAGCCACAGTAGCGAACATAAAGGTAAGCCCTGTGATGCTAATGAGAATGGAATGTCTTAACGGTAAAGGCATAAGGTTGAGTGGTTTCCAACAGATATGTTTGTTATGGAAAAACAGGCGGCAGAAAAAATCAATGAGTGTTTGAGAGAAAAGTATTATTTCAGGACATGTAAATGTTTATTTGACCTCTGTTGATGGCTGTGTAACCTTCCCTTTCTTAGGGACAGTCTAAACCAGAGTTTCTGACATTCGGTATTTCTCTGAATATTCCCATGGGGTCATATCATCCAGTGAGTCATGAGGCCTCAGCTTAGGATTTCGGCTGGGTAAACGCTTTTTATTTCACCTTCTCTTATTCAGTTTTAAAGCACAGTAAATCCTGTGGACATGCTTGTGATTCCAGCGATACCCCCAACGCCTCAGTATCTTAAACAATTTGCCAAAACCATAAGCCGGATAGCATTCCAGTGCCGCCTGTAGTTGCTGAATAACTGGGTGGTCATTCTTTACCGATCGGTAACGGTAAACTGAATCACTGATACCAACGAGTCGACAAGCCCGCCGCAGGCTTATAACGTGAGTGCGGATGACATAATCAACCCACTTACGGCGAACCGTTGGTTTTACCGCTTTTTTTCAACAATATCCTTGATAATTCGGTGGTCCAGACTGAGGTCGGCAAACATCTTTTTGAGCCGCCGGTTCTCTTCTTCAAGGTCTTTTAGCCGTTTAATATCAGAAGCCTCCATACCACCATATTTAGCTTTCCAGTTGTAATAGGTAGCATCGAAATGCTGTATTCCCGACAAACCTCCTTAACCAGACGGCCTGCTTCGACCTCTTTCAGGATCTTGACAATCTATAACATGATTTTTTCATCATTATTCTCTGTTGCTGTCAGTGTAGTCGGAGAACCCTGATTTGAAATGTCTCTATTTTTGGGGAGGGTTACAACTCTGTTCTCAAGGTGATTTACTTGGCAACAGAAAGAGCTTTCAGTGAATAGACCATGCCTGTCAGGGAATGGAAGACAGCCTTGAACTGGTTTGATTATGTTTCCAGACCGGTTCAAGGAGTAAACAAGAATGGGCGTTTACACAGAATTATTTACAGACTCAATTTTATCGCCAGAGAGCACTATTAAAAGGGTTAATCTATCACTCTATTATAGACTTCGTATGGCAGATTTTTATCTTTCCTGATTCAGTTGTAGTTTCTACTTGAATATTATTAGGCAGCCTTTTATTGGTATCTAGTACCATAGGAACATAATATTGATCTACAGATTTAGATTCATCTTCGCGTCTTTTCGGTAGATTCATTACGTGCTTAGGATGTGAATTTTTGTTATATTTATTAGTATAAGTATAGCTATTACCTATCTCTACATTACCTACTTGACCAATAGTTATTGACATTCCAGGTATATCGATACTTTTCATAATATTTGCAATATTAGTCTCAGGATTTTTATTATCTTTTTTTCTGGTAATGCTACTGTTTTTTACTTCATCCATATTTTTTTTACTTGTTTCACATTGCATTGCAGCAGAAGTTTTATGATGAGGTGGATCAACACTTACAAACTTTGTATAATTATAAACAGTTAGGTTCTCTTCTTTCTTGATCCTAACAGAAACACCAATTCCTGATGATGATTTTATATCAATATCCCCTTTATCAGTTACTAATTTGCATGGATGATTTACATTGCCTTTTATATTTCCTTGGGTAGTCCATATGACCGTTGCTTCAGGCATCCTTTGTTGTTCTTTTTCATATGACATTTTTGGTAAGACTACTACAGATTCATCACGAGCATCTAATACTAAAGTAAGAGATTTAATATCTGAACTTAGATTTTTGAAAGTGTTTGTTGCCATATCACCATTAGAACAAACAAGTATAACCCCTTCATTAGATGAATCACTATTAGCATCTTCTATTTTGATACTACCTCCGTTATTAGCCTTGATATCTATTTTACCAAAATCACAAAAATTTATTTTTTTGGTATTTTTATACGGGTATTGATTTGAAGCGCCTTGACCTTCATTTGTTACGTGGACAGTAAGAGGTTGATGTATCCATTGAGATGGTGCTGATGGTGCTGATGGCGCTAATGGAACAGGTGGAGTATAAGGAGGAGGAGGAAAATGTTGAGGGTGAGTATAAGCCGGTTGTTCTTGGTAAGAAAAATATTCATTATGAAATGGTAGTGCAGAAGAAGTATGGTTTTGATTTGAATAAGGAGCCATTTCTTTTGGGAATTCTAGTGGAACCTCTTTTAAAACTAAGTTTACACTTCCTTCAGAAATATTTAATATTTCACAAAACCAATTCATCATTTTAGTATGTTTTGGTACGTTTTCTTTATGTAGAAAAAAATACTTTACTGCCTTACAAAAAAATATATTTTTTTTCCCTTTTATATTTTGGTTCCTTAGTTTTACTGTTCTAACCTCTTTTAAAAAACCACTTTTATCATGCGCTTTTTCTTTAATTATATGCCATTTAAAACAAGCGCTATCTTTTTTTATTTCAGAAACGAAGTCAATACAGCTCTTCATCATCTCTTTTTCATCTGGTGCATATCGGTCATACATATTTGTCTGTAAATAGCGTTCAACACGATCCTTGTTAATAGCAGAGTAGCAAAAACAAGAAAAAATTAAATTAAGGCTAATAGAAACCATAAAAAATATATTTTTACTAAAATTAATCATATATACTCCATACTAATCAAGTTAGGGGTTATAGAATTATTATCAGTAAAATTATGGACGAAAATTATAATAATTGACTAAAAAAAATTCCAAGGCTGCTTTAGAAAGAAATTGAGGTATACGTCCTACTAATATAGGTGGGAGATATCTATGGATAATCAGCATCAGATTTACTGATGCACCGTTTATTCAAAGACATAGTTAAACCTATAAAAAAGTTCTTTCTTGTATGAAAAATCTTTTTTTATACAGGCGAGCTGAAGTCAGACGAAGGAGAGTTGATGAAGCGTGTTTGCATATTCTATGAACTTGTACCAGTTAGTAAAGAAAGCTAACATAGTGCGTGTAGTGCGTGTAGTGCGTGTAGTGCGTGATTTTTAAATTATTCTCAGGGCAGGGTGAAATTCCCGACCGGTGGTAGTTCTTTGTGAGTATTCATTTTCTGAATTACTCAAAGAAAAGCCCACGAGCTATCTGAATTCAGTATGGTTGATCTGGTGCGTTATCCGCAATGATTCCATTGCTTTAACCAGTCCAGAGCCGACGGTGACAGTCCGGATGAAAGAGAATAGACAGATCAACCCGTTTATTCATCCAGTGCTTCTGCATAAGGTCTCAAAGAGATCACAGACCTGCCTCGAAAGACAATGAATCTATGGGGCGCCTGAATGTTTTTTTCCAGCAAAAGATGAACGGGTAATGCAGTCATTATTGTCTGCCTGCCATTCTTTTCTGCCCTGTTTTACTGATGATTCAGGGAGCTGCTGTCGTGGAAATTTCTCATTCTCCGATACGGGGGGCATTCTGGATGCTTTCCGCCGGAGTTGCTTTTGCAGGTGTGAACAGTTTGGGACAATACCTGAGTTTTGCTATGGGTATGCCCTCACCGGCTGTAGCATTGTTCCAGTATTTGTTTGCAATACCTTTCTTGTTCCCCTGGATAAAATCTCAGGGCCTGAGTCGGCTTTGGCAAACGAAACAGCCATGGCTGCATATTATCCGGGTAGCTCTGGCTGTTTTAGGTGTTCAGTTCTGGTTGTGGTCATTGTCCTGGCCCATACCTATCTGGCAGGCCATTGCTTTGCTGATGCTGTCACCACTTTTTGCTACCATCGGTTCCGGATGGTTTTTAGGGGAACAAGTTGGAGCTGCCCGTTGGGGAGCGACATTGTTAGGTTTTGTGGGTGCCATGATTGTGCTGGAGCCGTGGAGTGAAGCTTTTTCGGTAGCAACCCTGCTGCCTGTTGTGGCGGCTGTTTTCTGGGCAGGTTACTCTTTGATGGTTAAATACCAGTCTCGTACGGAAGATTCTTCAACCATCGTTTTGTATTTGTTGGTTTTGATAACACCGTTTAACCTGATGCTGGCAGCGCCTGTATTTATCTGGCCCGATGGCAAGCAGTGGCTGTTTCTTGGTTGTGCCGGTTTGCTCACTGCTATTGCCCAGCTGGCTATTGTGAAAGCCTATGAAACGGCGGACGCTTCGTATATCCAGCCGTTTGACCACGCTAAACTGCCGATGAACGTGCTGGCCGGCTGGCTGGTGTTTGGTTGGGTACCACCGGGACGCTTATGGTTGGGAGCACTGATTATTATTGGTGCTACCCTGTTTATTGCCCATCGGGAAATACGTTTTTCCCATCGACCCTTGGCGGATGCCTGATTATCCGTTGCGTGATCTCTGAAAAGAGGGTTCAGAGATCACCCCATAGGTATTGCATTAGGGTAATGGCTGTGATCGGTGCGGTTTCTGTTCTTAGCACTCTGGGTCCCAGAGCCAGAGAATTGAAATGCTTTTCTCTGGCCGCATTGATTTCTCCGGGAGTTAGGCCGCCTTCAGGACCGATCAGCAAAGAGAGGGAAGCGGGTTTTGTGTAGCCGGTTAATTTTTTTTCTGTTCGGTGATGCAAGACAAAGTTCAGTTCTGTGGATCGTTCATCCAGCCACTGGGTTACGGTAAGCGGTGAATGAATCATCGGTAATGTACTACGGCCGCACTGTTCGCAGGCACTGACGGCTATCTGTCGCCAATGTTGTAAACGTTTTTCCTGTCTTTCCCGTGGCAATTTGACTTCGCAGCGTTCGCTGAACAGTGGTGTGATTTCTGTTACCCCCATCTCTGTTGCTTTCTGAATAGCCCAGTCCATTCTCTCTCCACGGCTTAGGGTCTGCCCTAGTTCAATGCGTAATGGGGAATCTGTTATGTCGGGAATCAAGGATAAAAGGGTGACCAGCACATTTTTTTTGTGGATGCTGGTAATGTTGCCCTGAAACGCCTGGCCTTTTCCATCAAATAAAATAACAGGATGATCCGCCTGCATTCTCAGCACTTTAATAACGTGATTGGCTGCACTGTCACATAGGTTAACCTGTGCGCCTTCAGCCAGAGTTTGTGGTGAGTAAATGCGAGGATTTCTCATAGTTCCTTCCTGTTGATGAAAAAAGAGAGCATCACATTATAGCTGTGCTTACCGGGGTAAATCAGCCGGAGTTTTTTTGAGTGATTAAGGCGATGGGTTAATATCGGTACTCTTTATCCTTAAATGGCCCGTCAGGAAAAATCCCAATGTAATCCGCCTGCTCTTGTGTGAGTCGTGTCAGCTGTCCTCCGAAACCTTCCACCATGTAACGGGCTACTTCCTCATCGAGAATTTTAGGTAGCCGGTTAATACTGATGCTTCGTTTATTTTCAGGTTTATCTGCAAATCGTTGTTGGTAAAAGTGGATTTGAGCGAATACCTGATTGGGAATTGTAACCTTCCCTTTCTTAGGGACAGTCTAAACCAGAGTTTCTGACACTCGGTATTTCTCTGAATATTCCCATGGGGTCATATCATCCAGTGAGTCATGAGGCCTCTCTTTGTTGTATTGGTGAATCCAGTCATGGGTTAACTGGCGAACATGGTTCAGTGTTTTAAAAACGTATCGATTCAGGATTTCCTCTCGATAAGTCCGGTTAAAACGTTCCACATAAGCATTTTGGGTAGGTGTTCCCGGTTGAATAAACTCCAGATGTATATCATGTTTCTCTGCCCAGTCTGCTAAAGCCGTAGAGATAAACTCAGGACCATTATCCATCCGAAGTTTTATTGGATAACCACGCTGATCGATGATGCGCTCCAATACGCGAATCACCCGTGCTGCTGGCAGGCCAAGGTCAATCTCAATGGCCAGAGCTTCACGGTTGAAGTCATCCACCACATTGAAAGTTCTGAATCGTCTTCCACACATCAAGGAATCACTCACAAAATCCATCGACCAGCATTGATTGATCATCGCAGGCTGGCATAATGGCTTGGGGTTTCGGCTGGGTAAACGCCTTTTGCTTCGCCTCCGCTTATTCAGCCTTAATTCACAGTAAACTCTATGGACACGCTTGTGATTCCATCGATAGCCCCAGCGCCTCAGTATCTTGAATAATTTTCCAAAACCATAAACCGGATAGCGTTTCAGTGCCGCCTGTAATTGTTTAATAACCGCCTGATCATTCTTTACCGATCGGTAACGGTAAACCGAATCACTGATGCCAACGAGTCGGCAAGCCCTGCGCAGGCTTATGGTGTGAACACGGATGACATAATCAACCAGCTCACGGCGAACCGTTGGCTTTACAGCTTTTTTTCAACAACATCCTTGAGGATTCGGTGATCCAGGCTGAGGTCGGCAAACATCTGTTTGAGCCGCCGGTTCTCTTCTTCAAGGTCTTTTAGTCGCTTGATGTCAGAAGCATCCATCCCGCCGTATTTAGCTTTCCAGTTGTAATAGGTGGCATCAGAAATGCCGTATTCCCGACAAACCTCTTTAACCAAACGACCTGCTTCGACCTCTTTCAGGATTTTGACAATCTGGGTTTCGCTATAGCGTGATTTTTTCATCATTATTCTCCGTTGCTGTCAGTGTAGTCGGAGAACTCTGATTTAAAATGTCTCTATTTTTGGGGAGGGTTACAAAACCTAATAAGCGGATTAAGGATGTTGCTGAAGATCTTGATATTCATCCTTTTATGCTCTCACGTTGGAGGAAAGAATACATAGAAGGAAAGTTAGTAGCCGATAAACGTAAGCTTTCCAAGCTAGTTGCTGGAATAAATAACCCAAAGTCACTTTCAGAAAAGCAGCGTATACAAGAGCTTGAGGCCGAAAATGCTGAGCTTAAGCTGGAGATCGACCTGCTAAAAAAATGGCAACGATTTCTAGCGGAGGAACAGCGACAAGGTTCCGGTTCATAAAACGTTTCCATCATCGTTTTGTTGTCACCTAGCTGTGTCAAAGACTTGGTGTTTCACGCAGTGGATACTATGCATGGTTGAAGCGAATGCCTAGCAAACGAGCCCAGTATGACCAGTTTTTGAAAGGGCGAATTGAGACTCTTTTTAAACAAAAAAGAGAGGTCTATGGTAGTCCGCGCATCCACCAAGCCTTGCGCAGACAGAGCATTTATGTTGCCGGAAAAAGAGTTGAGCGGTTAATGAGAGAGCTAGGGCTCCGTGGACGTGTGACGCGAGTTTATCGCAGAATACCCAGTATTCACCGCTTCTTTGAGAGTATAAAAAACATGCGAAAAGACTTACCAAAACCGATTCGTATCAACCAGCATTGGGCTGCTGATCTGACTTATATAAAGGTTAAAGGTCAATGGATTTATCTTGCAGTAGTACTGGATTTATATTCCAGACGCATTGTAGGTTGGTCAATGAATAAGCGAAGAACGGTGGAATTAACCAAAGCATCAATCATGATGGCATTGAGGAAAAAGCAGCCAACAAGAGGGTTGGTATTTCATGCCGATAGAGGTATTGAGTATCGAGCCCATGCAATTCAGAGCATACATGAGCGCTACGGTATCATACCAAGTATGAATCGTCCTGGTCAGTGTACTGATAATGCGGAAATGGAGTCTTTTTTCCACTCGTTAAAGGCTGAGCTAATCAAAGGTGTACGGTTTTATAATGAGCTTCACCTTCGAGATACTGTTGCTGGTTACATACAACATTTTTATAACAAGACTTGACTGCATTCGAGCCTTAATTACCAATCTCCGATAGAATACGAGAGAGCGTCTTAGCTACAACGGAGGTGTCTATTTTATCGGGGGAAGATCACAGCGCTAGACGCGCTGCCGCTCAATTTGGCGTTATGTTGCTAATTCAATAATCTGGATAATGCTACTTGATAAACTTCATTTCTATTTCGCTTACCAATAGCAATAACGGAAATAGTGATAGCTTTATCTGAAACAGAATAAACAAGCCTGTATCCGAGTTGCCTTAGCTTGATTTTATAGAGGTTTGGAGCACCAGAAACTTTAGCAGTAGGAACATGAGGGTCGCACAATCTACGTTCAAGAATCTTTTTAAACGGGTCTTTTACTGCAGGATTGAGTTTTTTCCATTCTTTCAGTGCTGATTTTTTGAACTCAAGGTCATAGGTCATCAAGTGAAACCTTTACTGATTCTTCGTCAGCTCTTTCTTTAACAAGATCTAAAAGTTCCATATCCTCGATCAGTTCCATCATTGCCTCATAAGCTCTAGCAGGAACACAATAAAATGCAGGCTCATTCCTGTTCAGAACAGCAATAGGCAGGCCTTCACCACTAGCTACAACTTTCATGGGGTTGGCTTTAAGTTCAGATATACTTGCTGCAATATCTGTCAGAATATTTGAGGCCATAGGTTTTCTCCTTTTCTATATGACCATATAATAGACCTATTAAAAGGTCTCGTAAAGAGGCAGATTTCCACCAAGAAAGTTAGCCAATAGACAATTTAATGCTGAATTAGAGATTAATATTAATAATATCAGTATGTTAGAAAAGCAGAAAAGTATGTATCAACAACCACAACATAACAAAAATTTCCAGGGGGACTGCGGCGCCCCTGAAATTGGCGTTATATGTAAAGGAAAGTTATGAGTTTTAAATCATGGAGTAGCTATATGCAATTTAGCTATTCCGTTAAAAATAAATCACGATATGTATTAGATGAAGATGCGCGGAATTTTCTTCAAGGAATCAAGGATACTTGTGAAAGTCGAGTAGAAGTTGTTCAACCTAACTCGGAGATGTGGCGAGCGCAAATGGGTCATGATACCTTGCCATTTATGCAATACGAGGTTTATGTCGATGATATTTTCGTGCCTTATTCAGAAAAACGAATGAGACCCTTACCCGACAGTGCTTCAGAGGGAAGGGTTAATCCGAAGGGGATTCCTTGTTTGTATGTTGCATCGAATAAAGAAACTGCAATGTCTGAAATTAGACCTTGGTTGGGTTCCATCATATCGGTTGCTAGATTTACCAATACTAAAAAGCTTAGAGTAATCGATTTTTCAAAACACCATGACGATAGTTTACCTTTTTACTTCGCTGAACCAGACGAAGCTAAAAAGGTAGAGGCTGTATGGACTCACATAGATAAAGCTTTTTCTGAACCCGTGACAAATAGTGACCAAAAGTCAGATTATGCACCAACCCAAATAATAGCGGAGTTAATAAAGTCGTTAGGTTACGATGGTATCGCCTTCAGGAGCTCACTTGGTGGAGGGCACAACCTAGCGATTTTTGATTTAAACAGTGTTAACTTTAAAGACTGCAAATTGTTTAAAGTCAACGACATCCAATTCTCATTTGAAAATAGTGACGACGAACGTTACATATAACAATGCAATCAAGGTGATGCGTTACACTCGGCGGTTTGGGTTTGAAATTCGGTGCGCTTGGCTAGTTCAGCGTTGGCACACCTTATTCAGGCGTTAGGCTTCACAACAGGAGATAAAGCAATGTCTGAAAACGAAAATGTAACGAATAGTGTAACAACCACAGAAAAGGGTTTTTTTGGAAAGCTCTCAAATGGTGACTTTGGTCTAGCCAAAACTTACTGGCTATATGGGGTGCTAGTTGGATTTGTTTTAAATATTGCAATGAAACCCATTACATCAATTGGATTACTCGTAATCGTAATGCTGGCATATACAGCATATGAGATACCAGTAATCATGGGAGTGTGGCGAGCAGCAAACAAATACGAAGGCTCAAAATTTTGGGCCGTATTGGCAAAAATTTCTGTCGTCCTTGGTACAATTATGCTGGTAGTTGGGTTAATTGCGATAGTTGGGTTGTTGGGTCAAGCCTAACAAAAACATGCACTCGGACAAAGTAAAGCTACGCTCGTTCCTCACTACGCTTTATTTTGCCGGTGATGTTAAGCGTTATGCCTCATCATATAAGGAAAGATAATGAGCCAAAAAGAAGCGTTACGGTTGCCCGTTGTATCTACTGGAGCTGAATATTTAGTTCAGGGATTTCTCATAAGGAGAAATATTCCTACCTATAAAGCCTCTGATTTGAACATGAAATCTGGGACATCCATAAAAAACCATTGATTTACAACAGAAAATTTATGGTTGTCCCCAAAATTTTCTACAGCGACTATGCAACCAATCCGTAATTATTTCTGTAAGCATTAGATGACTATTGCGACCACTGCATCATCGGTTGCTCAGGAGCATTCACTATAGTTGTTTCAAAAATCATAGTCCCTGACGGTTTATACACAATAAATAGTTTAAACGGTTTATCAAAATGATATTCGGGTCTCGGCCTTTCAATACGCCTGCCACCAAACATCCCGCCAACCCCAGTTGCGGCCGCTGCCTGAACACCAAATTCATCCAGTTCAATAATCGCTTTTTGAATTATCATACTAATATAAAATGAACTTCCTTTATAAGTATCTTCAGATAATAGACCGAAATCAGCTTCTGTGGGGTTAAATGCCGTTCTCAATAAATTTGCCTGACTCATCACAAAAACAAGGTCATCCCATGTTGACTCAACTTTAAGCTTTGGAAAGGTTGAGTGGCAAGGTTTCATAAGTTCAACACTCTCTATTACTTTTAATACTTCATTAAATATACCCGATTGAGAAAAGCAGTCTTTATGATTTATTTCAGGCATAGCCAGAACTACACCGTAATCAAGATCTTTAAAAGGTAACCATGAAACCGTCCAGTCTATATTTTTAATTTTCACTTTGCACCCAGTGCCATTCTTATATTTAACTGCTGGAGTTTTACTACACTGCTCTTTACAATCAAAGAATAAAAACTCCTGAATCAGATCCAGTTTATCCGGCCATTTTGCTTTCAATAAAATAGTATTTATGAGACAAACCTGTATACTTTGATCAAGAGGACAAGTAAGAAAATTCCGAATTTTATTTTCTGTACTATTTAAAATAAGATTATTCACATAAAGCCTGAATTTTTCAGAATCCATTGAACCATAAACTGTATCAGATCCACAGATACAAAAACCTCTTACTAAATCATTCATAATAGCTTCAAGGAGAAAATCGACATTTTCT
>NSIT01000077.1_pt1 | contig 15965 bp, 13 predicted proteins | sample 1450681 | NCBI WGS metagenome assembly NSIT01 (sample SAMN07455404, study PRJNA386592) | invertebrate metagenome | isolation source: Endozoicomonas-like sequences binned from scallop gill tissue | host: Pecten maximus | place: United Kingdom: Lyme Bay MPA | collected 2013-06-01
GGTCTGGGTTGTATGTTCGCTGTTAAAAGCAACCGTACTGTCTCTGTCCAAAAGGGTGACTATCAACAGGTGCAGAGCCTGGAAATTCCAGAAGAAGGAAGAACTGTATGGCTACGTAACTTTGGTTATGTACGACTCTACCGGACGCGACTCAAAAACGAGCGGCGCCATTACGTTGTCTACACACCCCATGCCTGAGCAGATCACTCTCCACGATCTGATTTTGACCAGCTACACCAACATCATTGGGCGATCGACGAGTATCACCGGGCATTAAAGCAACTCTGCAATATTGAGCGCTTTCAGGTGGGGCGAGCAACAGGTCAGAAACTCTATTTTTTTTGCTGTCTTTGGGGATACCTGACTTTAGGCAATGAAATTACCGGAGTCACTCAACAGTATTTACAGCGTTAGGAAAGATGCCCTCAAAGAGGCTACTTGGGATTTCATAAAAAGCTTCTCCGAGGGGAAAGAATGGTTGAGGCTATTTTTTGTCAGAGCTGCCAATGCGTAAGTTCTATAATACAACAAAGAGCGGCCTCATTATTCACTGGATGATATGACCCCATGGGAAGATTCAGAAAAATACCGAGTGGCAGAAACTCTGGTTTAGACTGTCCCTAAGAAAGGGAAGGTTACAAGAGCAATAAATCTTCTCTATGCAATTTTCTGAATCTTTCTGTTAATAATGGTATGGTTTAAAAGCTTCTGATAGGTAAAAGGAAGCAACCAATTATAACATCGTATTTTTCTGAGGAGTCCTGATGAATTTTTCAGAAATCACTTTTACTGCTTTACCCAGTTGGGTCTTTCAGGTGATTGCTATTGTTGGAGTTGCCCTTGTTGGCAGTTGGTTTCTATCTTTTATACTCAGGCACTTGGAAAAGAAGTCTCTGGATTCTTCAAATGCGTGGGATGATGTCGTTGTGTCAGCTATTCGACGTCCTAGTTGGTGTTTTATCTGGGTCTTTGCTGCCGGGTGGTGTATCGAGATTATTCATGTTGTGACAGCTAGCCCTATTCTTTTACGGATAAATAGTTTACAAGATGTACTGATCCTGACACTGGTTGCATGGACGTTGATTCGTCTGATTTCCGGATGCGAACGGCAAATTCTGGCGGGCAGATTATTTGCTCAGGGAAAAATTGACGCAACGACCGTTTCGGCTTTGTCACGATTAGTCAAATTTCTGGTGCTTATTAGTATTATATTGCTGGTTTTACAGTCAGCGGGTTATAGTATTTCAGGGTTGCTGGCTATTGGAGGAATAGGTGGCTTAGCTGTAGGGTTTGCAGCAAAGGATTTATTAGCCAATCTGTTTGGTGGAGTCATGATTTATTTCGATCGACCTTTTAAGGTAGGTGACTGGATTCGTTCTCCGGACAGGCAGATTGAGGGTGTTGTGGAGTATATTGGATGGCGTCAGACACGAGTCAGGACATTCGATAAACGTCCGCTTTATGTACCTAATGCAACTTTTGCCAATATCTCTATTGAAAATCCGTCAAGAATGGAAAATCGTCGTATAAAAGAAACCATTGGGCTGCGTTATGACGATAGTAAAAAAATGCCAGCGGTTCTTTCGGAAGTGAGGGATTTTCTCCATCAGCATGAGGCCATCGATCAGAATAAAATCATAATGGTCAATTTTAATCATTTTGGAGCTTCCAGCCTAGATTTCTTTATTTATTGTTTTACTAATACGACTGATTGGGCATTATTTCATCAGGAAAAGGAAAAAATTTTACTACATATTGTCGATATTGTGCACCAGCATGGCGCTGATATTGCCTTCCCAACTCATACTGTTTTATTAAATGAAAATAAGGCTGCCGCCCCGTTAGCATCCTAAAAAAGGACGATACATTTTTAAAAATGTATTTTATCCAATCATATTTCTTTAATATAAAAACAAATACCTAATATGAAAATCTTAATCATTGATGATGCTCCAGACCAAACCTTATTGCTTTCTATCATCTTAAAAAAATTAGGCCACTCCATACTAACAGCCAATAATAGTCAAAAAGCCTTAAAACTACTCAGCACACATAATAATATCCATATCATTATAAGTGATTGGGTCATGCCTCAAATGAATGGCATTCAGTTATGCGATACCATCAGGAAAAATAATTATGGACGTTATCTATACTTTATTTTGTTAACCAGTAAAGCAGATAATCAGTCCGTTATTGAAGGAATTAATGCTGGGGCAGATGATTTTTTAACCAAACCTGTCAATGTAGATGAGCTTAAAGCTCGATTACAAACCGCTTTTCGAGTCATTCATCTGGAAAAAAGTCTGGCAGAAAAAAATGAAGCCTTACAAAATGCCTTATCAACTATTGAAAAAGATTTACAGGTTGCCGCAGAGACTCAGGAAAGTCTTTTAGTAAAACCCACCGTATTATTAAATAAAGTGGAATGTAAGTGGTTTTTTCAGCCCAGTCGTTATCTCGGAGGAGATATGTTTGGGTATTCTGTGCTGGATGATAGCCACGTTTTTTTCTACCAGTTGGATGTGTCTGGCCATGGTATTCCTTCAGCGCTGTTTTCTTTTACTTTAAACAATATATTATCCAATCATATGAATGGAAAAATTAAAATATTTAAACATCCCTCCACATTATTAAAATTACTAAACCAACAATTTTCTCATTCTTCCAAAAAAAACATCTATTTCACTATATTATGCGGTGTTATCAATACAACTACGGGACAAACAACATTAAGTAGAGCTGGGCATCCTGAACCTATCCATATACAAAATAACCAAATCTATAAAATAACAACAAAAGGAGGAGTTCCCATCGGAATGCTTTCTGATCAAACCTATCAGGAAACCTCATTACAATTAAAAAAAGGAGACCATTTATTTCTATATTCTGATGGTCTAGTTGAGTGTGAAAATAAAAATCAGGAACAGTATGGTGATGAAAAGCTACTGAATTTCTTCAAAAAAAAACAGGGAAATAATTCTGATGCCATTATCCAGTCACTCCATAAAACTATTACGGAGTGGCACCAGGAAGAAACTTTTCAGGACGATGTTACTTATTTATTATTAAAATGGTTATGATAGGACTATAAATAGAACAATACGGCAAACTGCTTATGTCTTTTGACAGTTATGAAAAAAATGGATTCACTGTTATTTCCGTATCAGAAAGTCGACTGGATGCATCCATTTCAGATTTATTTCAGGCCTATGTATGTGATCGGATGACACAAAACACTGACCAGTTTATCATTGATTTATCGTCGGTAAAATTCATGGACAGCAGTGGCTTAGGCACTTTAGTCGCATGCTTTAAAAAAATAAATGGCATGAATAAAAACATGTACCTTGCATCGCCTCAGCCAGCTGTGAAGGATTTATTGGACTTAACATCCATGGATAAGATTTTTCAGATATTTACGTCCTTGGAACAAGCATTAAATGGCTAATGAGCGTTCTGAAAAAGCAGTGATTGCTTTGCATATGAAAAGTGAACATCATCATACAGCACTACTTTCTGCAGCTATTGTCGGTATATGCCATCAGTATGAAATGTCGGCAAAAAAAATATGGCAAGTCGAGTTAAGTGTGACAGAGTGTATCACTAATATTATTAAGCATGCATACAAGAGTCAGGCAGGGAATTCTATTAATGTTACTGTGGCTGCTCTAAAAAATGGATTAGAAATCACTCTTTACGACTCGGGAATACCTCTTCCAGAAAATATTCTGAAAATCCCTGTAGCTCTACAGAATAAAGATCTTGCCGATCTAAATATCCGCGGGAGAGGATTATATCTGGTTCGAACCCTTATGGATTCCTTTAAATACACAACAACCCGTGAAGGCATTAATCAGCAAGTACTCTTCAAAACTTTCTCGTAATACAGTAAATGTCGGTTTTGAAGAGTTGTTAACCCGTTCATTCAAGAAAGTGATCTTTTTTTGTAAGAACATATACAACGCTTGGTGAAGATGTTTTTATTTCTGGTTGTTTTTCATCCTGCAAGATTTTCACAATATCTTCATAGGGGGTTATCTTTAACAATATGCCTAGAACCGGGCTGTCGAAGTATTGCACCTGTTCTGTTTTTGGAATGCCTCTATGTTCAGTTAATGAAAAAGTTCTAAGGGTTTCCCGAAGAATGTGAGGCTCTGTATCGTTTTCTAGCAATAATTCAGGCCTTAACATGGATTCTGATCTTTTATCTTCCCTTTTCGATTGAAATTGCGTCAGGATATTTTTTATCTGACTGTACTGCATATTGACATCAACATAAAGATGTTTATTTTTTCTGATAGAAATAACGCCGCTAAGTTCATACGGTGACTGAGAACTGGATAAAAGAGAAACAATAACAGGAACCACTATGCCTTTATCTGTTAAAGGTTGCCGCCATGCCACTTGCTGCAAAACAGTGTAATCTGATGATCGTTTCAGACGGGATGCTTCCTGAGTCAAACGTTGTTGATCCTTAGGTAGTTGGGTAAATGAAGGTAAAGTGTATAGTGCGTAATGATTGTTGGAATACCCATTTTCTGACCATTCCGATACAGGTAAACTGTTTGGATTAATGGGCTTCTCATCAAAAGAAACACTCATGGTTGATGCTTCTATAGCAGGAAGTTCAAGCTTTATGGCGTTGTCTGGTAAAGACGGTGCAGCGGATGTACGCCATAATTCTTTGTCTTGCTGATAATTATTATGTAAAAAAACAATCGCATCGATCTGATACCATGGAGTGTCAATGGGTTTGTGATTACTTGATGCGTCATCTGCCTGTACTGTTTGTCCGGACAATAACCACAAGATACTGCATAGTACTGTTGCTTTTTTTAGCCACTTTTTCATCGGATCTGCCATAGACCTACCAGTCTGTATATATACTTAACCTGACAGTTTATCCAGCAACACTTCAACGGATTGAAAGCGCTTATCTGCTGCCTGCATGGAGTTACTGTATTTCAGAATATTACTGCCTTCGAGATGATAAATGTTAGGCTGCATCTGAATGAGTTGTATCAGTTTTATGGGTTCAATGGCTGGTTTATCCATAAACTCAATTCTTCCTTTAACAGCATCGGCATTTATTTTTATAATACCTAATTTTTCAGCGCGCAATTTCAGTTCGGTTTGCTGAAACAAGTTTTTCCCTGCCGAAGGGATGAGCCCAAAACGGTCAATCAATTCCACCTGAATATCTTTAAGATCCCGGGAATTTATAGCTGCAGCAATACGTTTATACAATACCAGACGGGTATGAATATCATGAATATACTCATCCGGCAACAGCGCAGGCAATCCCAGGTTAATTTCTGTTCCTTTGTGAAGGGGCGCTTCAAGGTCGGGTAATTGACCGGACTTAATGGTTTCTATAGCCTGTTCCAACATTTCCGTATACAGCGTAAAACCTACTCCCTGAATCTGTCCGCTTTGTCCTTCCCCTAATAATTCTCCGGCGCCTCGAATTTCAAGGTCATGGGATGCCAGCATAAAGCCTGCTCCCAGATCATTGGCTTCGCTAATGGCTTCCAGACGTTTAATAGCATCTTTGCTCATATTTCGTGGGGAAGGTGTCAGTAAATAGGCATAGGCTTGATGGTGTGACCGGCCGACTCGTCCTCTGAGTTGGTGTAACTGAGCCAATCCAAACCGGTCGGCACGATTAATAATAATGGTATTAGCGCCGGGGACATCGATACCGGTTTCAATAATGGTTGAACAAACCAATACATTAGAGCGTTTATGATAAAAATCCGACATTACCTGTTCCAGGTCTCGTTCACGCATCTGTCCATGTCCAATACTAATGCGGGCTTCAGGCACTAAATTCTGTAAATCTTCTGCTGCTTTTTCAATGGTCTTGACTTCATTATGCAAAAAATAGACTTGTCCTCCCCGTAGTAATTCCCGGGAGATAGCCTCTTTGATTAAATGGTCATCCTGTTGCTGGATAAAGGTTCTTATAGATAAACGCCGTGCCGGAGGCGTGGCAATAATGGATAAATCCCTGATACCGGACATGGACATATTTAGTGTTCTGGGTATAGGTGTTGCCGTTAAGGTCAAAATATCCACTTCAGAGCGTAAGGATTTCAATTTTTCCTTATGACGAACACCAAACCGATGCTCTTCATCAATAATCAACAATCCTAAATCATGAAATTTCAGAAAGTCCTGAAGAATTTTATGAGTGCCTATGAGGATATCAACGGTACCTTTTTCCACTTTTTTCCGAATCGCGGAAAGAGATTTCGCAGAGCGAAAACGGGACATTACATCTATTTCTATAGGCCAACTGGCAAAGCGGTCCCTGAAACTGTCGTAATGCTGTTGTGCCAGTAAAGTGGTGGGCACAAGAATAACCACTTGTTTATTGTTTTGCACTGCAAGAAAAGCCGCGCGCATAGCAACTTCTGTCTTGCCAAAACCTACATCACCACAAACCAAGCGATCCATGGGTTGTTCATGACACATGTCATGGATGACAGAATCAATTGCCTGCTGTTGATCAGGCGTCGTATCAAAAGGAAATGCTGACGCAAAACGCAGATACTCTTTTTCCGGCTTAGAACAGGCAAATCCTTGTTTTGTCTGTCGGCAGGCATAAATATCCAGTAATTCTGCAGCCACATCCCGAGCCTTTTCTGCGGCCTTACGCCGTGCCTTACTCCATTGCTCGCTTCCGAGACGGTGCAGAGGAGCTGTCTCTTCATCGGCTCCGGTATATCTGGCGATCAGTTGCAAAGATCCTACCGGAACATACAGTTTTGCATCATTGGCATACTCCAACATTAAAAATTCAGCCGGTTGCCCATCCATCACCAAACTTTTTAATCCTCGATACCGACCTACGCCATGATGCAAGTGTACGACGGGAGCGCCTTCACGAAGCTCGGTAAGGTTTCGGATGACCTGCTCTGCCTGATGCTCTGCTACTGTATTTTTATGCTGGCGGGTTATCTTTTTACCAAGAATCTGTGATTCCGGAATAATTGCCGTATCACCTAACCACAGTCCATCATTGATGGTGCCTGTGGTAATAGCAGGAAGTATATGTTTTTTCTGATTTTTAAAGGAATTCCAGTCGGAACACTGGGTAAGGGATATTCCCTGATCAGTCAACAGTTCCTGAAGGATTTCCTGTCTTCCTGCACTTTCAGCGAGGAAAAGATTTTTAGGGTTGTCTGATAAAAACTGGTTAAGATCTTCCGCAGGATGCCCGCTATGGGCATCAAAGGTGACATCGGGCAGTACACGTTGGGACAGATTAAAACAGCCTGCTTTTTCTTCCAAATGATCATGGCAAAGAAGGACTCTGGCATAATCCTTTAACCTGCCAAATACGGTGTTTGTTTCAAGGAAAAGATCGGTAGGAGGTAAGGCTGGGCGTTCAGGATCGGAACGGTGTCGTTCGTATCGAACTTTGACTTCTTCCAGAAAGCTTTCCATGAATGCCATGGTTCCATCTTCAACCAACAAAATAGCTTGATCCGGTACATAATCAAAGAGAGTACCCATCTCTTCGAAAAAGAGCGGTAAATAATATTCAATGCCCGGACTGGCTATTTCGTGTCTGATATCCTGATAGACAGGACAGTCCCGGTGATTGACATCAAAGCGAGTACGGAACCGGACACGAAACATCTCCCGTGATGCCTGTGTCATAGAAAATTCATGGGCAGGTAACAGTTTTATTGTTTGCTGAACGGTGGTTTCTGATCGTTGTGTTTCAGGATCAAAATAACGTAGGGAATCAATCTCATCATCAAACAAATCAATTCTTACCGGTTGCTTTGACCCCATAGGGAAAATATCCACCAGCGAACCACGGATAGCAAATTCACCGTGTTCATAAACGGTATCGACACAACGATACCCTGCCTGTTCCAGAGAATGTCGCTGATCTTCTCGATGGAACGGTTCCCCAATAGATAGCATCAGGCTGTGGGATTCAAGAAATCCCTGGGGACAGGTTTTATATAACAACGTAGCTGAAGGAATCAGTACGATCCCTTTTTCGAGACGAGGTAAACGATAGAGCAAAGATAAACGCTCTGAAATAATGTCCTGATGAGGGGAAAATGCATCATAGGGCAGGGTTTCCCAATCAGGAAACAGGAAAATAGGGCAATCCTCTGAGTCACCATGATCAGAAGAAAGAAAAAAAGGTAATGATTCCTGTAACTTCAGGGCCGATTCATTATCTTGGGTAATAATAATATAAAGTCCGGGGGATTTCTGCACGGCGATTGCAATACTGTATGCCATGCCTGCTCCGAACAAATTTCCCCATGACACACGTTGTCTGGTCTGCGATGGCAGTGGTAAAGTCTCTCTAACCATATAATCCTGTTATAAAATACCTGAGGAATAAGAAGAAACAGCGGGCATTGTAGCGCGTAATGACAGGGGGTGAAATATGATAAGGTCCGGCCATCATAGGGATGTTAGCGTTTTGCTTATAAATTTTCATAAAGTCATTGAAAAATAATTAATAACAACTTGATATTATTGTATTTTGTATTGGACATTCGTGAAATACCTGCCGTAAAGTCACAGAGAAATAATAATAACATTGAAAAACAAAGGATTACTGCAGTGAAAGATCAGTTTGACAAATGGAATGAACGTACTGCAATGGCCGAATCCATGATCCCTATGGCCGGTAGTCTTTATCGCAATCATCATGTTGTTACACTGCTGTACGGTCGTACAATTACGAACCGTTCGGTGACGGATATTCTGAAAAGCCATCGCTTCGTTCGACAGATCATCGGTCGGGAAATTTCAGTTCAGGATACATTGCCTATTCTGGAAATTATATCATCGTTGGCACTGTCTCCCTGTCGTATTGATATTGGAAAGCTTGCTACGGGATACCATTCTTCCAATAAGCAGGAATCTCTGAGATCGTATGTAACTGATCAACTGGAATCTATTATCCTCAGTCATCTTCATAAATCTCTGCAAAGACCGGAAGGGCAGGATGTTGTCTTATACGGTTTTGGTCGCATTGGCCGGTTACTTGCTCGCCTGCTGATTGAACAGACAGGAGGAAACGGGCTTAATCTAAAAGCCGTTGTGGTTCGTAAAGGAGCCGCTGAAAATGACCTTAAAAAACGAGCAAGTCTTCTTCGAAGAGATTCTGTTCATGGTTCTTTTCAAGGCACTATTACGATGGATGAAGAAAACCAGATACTGCATGTAAACGGCACCAGTATCCGGTTTATTTATTCAGACGCCCCTAAAGCCATTGATTACAAGCAATACGGCATTCACGATGCTATTATCGTCGACAATACCGGACGCTGGCGGACAGAAGAAACTCTGGGACAACATCTTGCCTGTCCAGGGGCAGCCAGGGTATTGCTTACGGCACCAGGCAAAGGGAATATCCAAAGTATCGTCTATGGCGTTAACCACCGTCTGGTAGGAGACGACAAACTGCTTTCTGCTGCATCCTGTACCACCAACGCCATTACTCCCGTATTAAAAGCGCTGAATGATCAGTTTGGTATCCGGCGAGGGCATCTGGAAACCATCCATTCTTATACCAATGACCAGAACCTGATTGATAATTATCATAAAGGATCCCGCCGTGGTCGAAGTGCTGTATTGAATATGGTCATAACAGAAACTGGTGCCGCCAGTGCGGTAAGTAAGGCATTACCAGAATTAGCAGGAAAACTGACAGGCAGCGCTATACGTGTTCCAACGCCTAATGTCTCTCTGGCAATACTCAACCTTGATTTGAAGCAATCTGCATCAAAAGAAATAATAAACGGCTATTTACGGGATATGGCATTGCATTCCGATATGCAAGGGCAAATTGATTTTGTCAATTCATTAGAAGTGGTATCGTCTGATTTTGTGGGTAATCGAAAGGCTGGTATTGTAGACAGTCAGGCAACTATTGTCACAGATAATCACTGTATTCTTTACATCTGGTACGATAATGAATTTGGCTACAGCTGTCAGGTTAACCGCTTGCTGAGGTTAATGGGAGGAATTGAGCTACCAGCCTTACCCTGATAACTAGAGAAACTGATGTCATATATATCATTTAAATAAAAGAGATAGCCTGTTTTTTTTTACTCCTGCCGAAAAACTGCTATTTATTGGATAGGGATTATCTTTAAGCAGATAAAATAACAGGCGCATCATGCACATAAAAAAACAACCGTTGTTTCTGATTTTTAGTACATTACTGGCCTGTCATTTTATTATGGCTGCTGCAGATGCCACCGAGATACACGCTAACAACGTATCGGCAGTAAAAAACACAAGGAATACCGTCAGGGTTGGCATCGTTCCTTTGATAACAGGAGCTATCCTGCAGGCAGGAGAGAGCAGGGGGCATTTTGAGCGAGCAGGAATAAAAACAGAATATGTTATATTCCCGACTGCCCAGCAAGTCGCTTTAGCGGTAGCGTCCGGAAAAGTCGATATAGGGCAAACTGGATTAACAGCGGCTGTTTATAACATGGCAGGCAGAGGAAAAATTAAAATTATTGGTGGAAGCCATCGGGAACAACCTCATTGGTGGGGAATGACTTATCTGGTATCAGATCAGGCATGGAAGCGAGGAATAAAGGAGCCGGGCAGTCTTGGAAAGGCTCGTATTGGCATAACGGATTACGGTTCCTCCATGCATTATATGATAGGACTGCTGGCTGAAAAATATCAGTTTTCACTACCCGATACCCAAATCGTTCCTCTGGGCGCAGTCAGCAATCTAACAACCAGTGTAGCCAGTGGTCAGGTTGATGCAGTAATGGTTAATGCTGCTACAGCTCATTCAATGACAGAAAAAAACAGCAAAGGACGCAATAAAGTTCATATCATAGGTTTTGTCAACGATGAAACCCCATGGCAAACCGTAGGGATTTTTGCCCATAAGTCCATGTTAAGTAGCGAAAAACGCCCGTTAGTTATGGCCTTTCTGGCAGGTTATAAAAACACTGCCCGTGAATACACACAATTGTTTGCTGAAAAACAAAAGCAACTATCAGTCCGGAAACAGCAAACTAAAATGACGGTAGCAAAACTGATTAGCCAGTTTACCCAACCTGCCATTACAGCGGAACAAGTTCGTAATTATCCCATTTATATGGATCCTAATGCTAATTTAGATGAAAAAAGCATCCGTCATCAGATACAATGGTATCAGTCTCATTCGATGCTCGATAAGACAGTAACACTAGAAAAAGTAGTGGATAGGATGTTGTTACCAGCAGACGAAGAAAAACCAAAGAAAACCGATACTTAGGGTAGTCAGGATGCTACTGATGAAATTGGATCATCTCTCATTTTCTTATGGTGAACGTCTGATACTATCCAATATAACGATGAATGTTCCTCTGGGAGAAATAACTGCTGTGATGGGGCCTTCAGGATGCGGGAAAACCACTCTGTTACAAATAATAGCCGGACTGTTGTTACCTGATTCCGGTTATATTAATAGGTTAAAGGGTAATTCAAAGGATCTCTCTACAGGTTTCGTCTTTCAGGATGCACGCTTATTACCCTGGAAAACAGTATTCGACAATATTGCACTGGTTCTTGATAACCGCCTGTCTTTAAAAGAGAAACATCACTGGATTACGGCATTACTGAAAAAGATGCAGTTATACGATATAGCGCATTATTATCCTTACCAATTGTCTGGAGGGATGCAGCAAAGAGTCGGTTTAGCGCGGGCATTATCGGTCAAACCTGATTTATTGTTAATGGATGAGCCTTTTTCTTCTGTCGATGCTTGTACTCGCCAGTTGTTAATTGAAGAGTTCAGGGAGCTATCAAAGCAATGGGAGCTCACCAGTGTATTCGTAACCCATCAGATAGATGATGCTCTGGCATTGGCGAAACAAGCTGTCATCCTTTCTTCTTCACCGGCAAGTATTGTAGAAAAACTAAACCTGACAAAGATGGTAAACGATGATTCCTGGGATGTAGCGAAAAAAAATATATGGAAGAGGCTTAAGCCTTGGGCGAATCAGGAGACTTCATGCCCATAAAGACATCAGGCATCCGAAAATCGTTGGTTTACTTATGGGGCTATTCTTTGTGCAGTTTATTTATAGGGTTGCTTTTATGGGAATGGGCTGTCTGGCATTGGTCTGATGGACTTTTACCTTCACCCATTATGATATTACGATGTTTATGGGAACAGTTTGAGCAAGGAAATATCTTGGTGCATTTCAACGCATCAAGCCTGCGTTTTATTTTCGGACTCTTTTTTGGGATGGTGACAGGGGTTATCGTAGGCTTTTGTATTGCAATGTATCCGTTCGCTTTTTACTGTCTAATTCCCTGGCTGGCACTTTTATTTCCTATTCCTAAAATTGCTTTTTTCCCTGTTTTAATCGTTTTTTTAGGAGTTGGTGAAGCCTCCCGCATTATGACTATCAGTATTGGCGTTTTTATGCCTTCTGTTATCTGTGCATGGCTCGGTGTCCGTTCCATACCTCAGGATCTTCTTCTTATGGCACACAGTTTCTCCTTGTCTCGATGGCAAATATTTAAAGGTATTATTTTTCCAGGGAGCTTACCCTATTTATTATTATCGGTGCGGTTATCGATCACCCTTGCCTTAATCCTGTTGATTACTGCTGAGATGTTAGGTGCCCAGACAGGCATCGGTGCCTTTATTCTTGCTTCAGGCAGTATGGGATTACTTGATCAGCTCTTTGCTGGCGTGCTGGTAATCAGTGTGTCAGGATTATTCATGGTTGGTTGCCTAGGAATGCTTGAATTGAAAATACTGCACTGGCAGAGAAAAACTCGTTGGATATAATGGTTATGTCAACATTTTATACGTAGGCGTGCTTATTCTGTATGGACAAATCTCTCTTTATATGCGAATCTTTCCTTGAACTTGACCATTAGGTCATTTGTTTATGTCAAAACATGTTGCATGACACCAGAATGATAAAAACTGGTCAAGAGTGGCCATTCTTATCTAAGAATAAATTTTATATAAAAAATCAGAGCTTTTTCCATGCAAAACAGAACCTTATACGTCGGTAATCTGGCATATACTGCGGACGAGCAGGATTTGGATCAGGCGTTTGCCGAATACGGTTCCATCGATGATATTAAATTGATGAGAGACAGAGAAACTGGCAAGTCCAGGGGATTTGCATTTATTACTTTTTCTGAAGAGAAAGACGCCCAAGCCGGACTGGATATGGATGGTAAAGTACTTTCAGGTCGTCCGCTTCGTGTTAATCCTGCAAGGGAACGTGCGCCTCGTCAGAATTATAATAAACGTTAATAAAAGCCTAGAGCTGCCAAGATAAAAGACAGATCATCTCATTCTAACCTATAAAAATCGGATTTTCATGGAAGGAATTTCGGTTTTTATAGCGTTGGTTCCCTAGAAAGCAGCTTTAATTAAAGCTTTTGTGTGTTTGTGTTGTGGTGCAGAAAAAATGGTTTCTGTATTTCCTTCCTCAATCAGCTTTCCATGTCTTATTACAATAATCCGATGGCTTATGGCTTTTACAACTGCTAAATCATGACTGATAAACAGATAACTCAGATTATATTGTTTCTGTAACTGTCTGAGTAAACAGATAATCTGGGATTGAACCGTTCTATCCAGTGCCGATGTCGGTTCGTCCAGAATTAACAGTTCAGGTTTTAAAACCAGTGCACGGGCAATAGCGATTCTTTGGCGCTGTCCCCCTGAAAACTCATGGGGATAACGATCCATTGCGTTTGGCTCGATACCAACATCCGTTAGTGCCTGTTTTATGATAGCCAGATGATTTGGTTTTTCATCAGGATAATGAATCTCAAGGCCTTCACGCACGATATCAGCAATAGTCATTCTTGGGCTCAAGCTGCCGTAAGGATCCTGAAATACAATCTGCATGAAACGTCGAAAAGGTCTGAATTGTTTCTCAGATAGTTTATGCAACGGTTTGTTTTTAAATGAAATATATCCACGATAGGATAATAGTTTTAATATGGCTAATGCTAGTGTCGTTTTTCCGGATCCGGACTCTCCGACAATTCCCAGGGTTTCACCTTGTCTTAGAGAACAAGTGACATCAGAAATGGCTTTCACATGATCAACGGTTTTACGCAATATTCCCCGCTTGATCGGAAACCAAGTGTATATTCCGCGACATTGTAGTACATAGGGACTATTCGACATAACAGGAACAGGTTTTCCATGAGGGATAGCATCTATGAGTTGTCGAGTATAGCGATGCTGTGGCTTCTGAAACAGTGCATGAGTTTTATTGATCTCAAGAATCTTGCCTGATTTCATGACACACACACGGTCGGAAACATGGCGAATAAGGTTGAGATCATGGCTGATAAATAAAACAGCCATATTCATGTCTTTTTGCAGTTCAGCCAGTAATTCCATAACCTGTTTTTGTGTGGTCACATCCAGAGCCGTCGTGGGTTCATCAGCAATTAACAATGTAGGCTGACAAGATAACGCCATGGCAATCATAGCTCTCTGACGCTGTCCGCCTGACAGTTCATGGGGAAAACACTTCAGACGCTGTTTTACGTGTGATATCCCAACACGATCCATTAATTCAAGGGTTTTTTGAGTGGCCTTTTTTTCATCCATGCCAAAGTGCAACATCATAGGTTCATTAATCTGCTTTTGAAGGGTATGCAATGGGTTGAGTGCTGTCATAGGTTCCTGAAATATCATAGCAATCTGACTGCCACGCAGGGTCCTCAATTGGTTTTGTGAGTAGTTATGCAATGCCTGATTTTTAAACAGAATTTCACCAGAATAGCGGGCATTTTTAGGCAACAGACCCATAATCGCAGAGGCAATAACTGATTTTCCACAGCCTGATTCTCCCACCAGTCCCAGCGTATGTCCGGCTTTTATATCGAAACTGATATGATCAACTGCAGAGATTGAGGTTTCCCCCTGATAAAAATCAACAGACAAGTTTTTTATATTCAGTAAGTAAGGGAGTGAGGTCATGGTTGATTCAATCGTGAATATTGTCGTGGATCCATAGCATCCCTTGCTGCCTCACCGATAAAAACTAGTAAAGTCAGCATGATGGACATGACTAAAAACGCAGTAATACCAAGCCAGGGCGCTTGAAGGTTATTTTTTCCCTGTGCGATCAATTCGCCTAGGGAAGGAGATCCTGCCGGAAGACCAAATCCCAAGAAATCCAGTGATGTCAGAGTCGTAATAGCTCCTGTCAAGATAAAAGGAACGAATGTGAGGGTAGCCACCATGGCATTAGGGAGAATATGACGAAACATTAACCGGAAGTTATGCATTCCCAGAGCTTTTGCCGCTCGTACATACTCCAAGTTTCGGCCCCGTAGAAATTCTGCCCGAACCACATCCACCAAGGTCATCCATTGAAACAATGCCATAATGCCGAGCAACCACCAGAAACTTGGTGTGATAAAACTGGAAAGAATAATTAATAAATAAAGTGTTGGCATTCCGGACCAAACCTCTATGAGCCGCTGGCCCGCCAAATCAATTTTTCCTCCGTAAAACCCCTGTACTGCACCGACGACAATACCAATAACACTACTGACTAATGTAAGAATAAGGCCAAACAGCATAGAAATTCGGAAGCCATAAATGACCCGAGCCATAACATCGCGTCCCTGATCATCGGTTCCAAGCCAGTTATCGTAAGAAGGGGGAGCGGGTGCTATACGTTCATAATTAATCGTATCAAAGCTATAGGAAATAACGGGCCAGATCATCCATCCATGGGAATAAATAAGCTCTTTAGCATATTCTTGACGGTAATCCATTTCCAGATCAAATTCTCCACCAAACACCGTTTCCGGGTAATTAACCAATACAGGAAAAAATAGTTGACCTTTATAGACAATCAGTAACGGCTTGTCATTAGCAATAATTTCTGCCATAAGACTCAGAATAAAAAAAACAGTAATTAACCATAAGGACAGAAATCCCCGACGATTTTCTTTAAACG
>NSIT01000078.1_pt1 | contig 15747 bp, 12 predicted proteins | sample 1450681 | NCBI WGS metagenome assembly NSIT01 (sample SAMN07455404, study PRJNA386592) | invertebrate metagenome | isolation source: Endozoicomonas-like sequences binned from scallop gill tissue | host: Pecten maximus | place: United Kingdom: Lyme Bay MPA | collected 2013-06-01
GGAAAACAAACCTGCCCTGATTGCCAGAAGAAATTGCTGAACGGAAAAGCCTTCTTGTGGGATCACAAAAGCCAATACCACACCGGAAAACAAACTTGCCCTGACTGCCAGAAGGAATTGCCCCACGCGAAAGCCCTATCGTCTCACAAAAGTTACTATCACACAGGAAAACAAACCTGTCCTGATTGCCAGAAGGAATGGCCTAACGCTCTAGCCCTACGGAATCACAAAAGGAAAGAGCACACAGGAAAACAAACCTGCCCTGATTGCCAGAAGGAATGGCCTAACGCTCTAGCCCTACGGAATCACAAAAGGAAAGAGCACACAGGAAAACAAACCTGCCCTGATTGCCAGAAGGAATTGCCGAACGCTCAATCTCTGTCGTCTCACAAAAGTCAATATCACACAGGAAAACAAACCTGCCCTGATTGCCAGAAGGAATTGCAAAACGCCCAAGCCCTGTCGTCTCACAAAAGTCAATATCACACCGGAAAACAAACCTGCCCTGATTGCCAGAAGGAATGGCCCAACGCTTTAGCCCTGTCGTATCACAAAAGAAAAAAGCATACAGGAAAACAAACCTGTCCTGATTGCCAGAAGGAATTACCCAACGCGAAAGCCCTGTCGAATCACAAAAGAAAAGAGCATACAGGAAAACAAACCTGCCCGGATTGCCAGAAGGAATGGCCCAACGCTCAAGCTCTGTCGAATCACAAAAGAAAAGAGCATACAGGAAAACAAACCTGTCCACATTGCCAGAAGGAACTGCCGAACGCGAAAGCCCTATCGTCTCACAAATACAGACATCACAGAAAAAGAAAGGTTAATGATTAGTAGAAAAACTACGTTTGGCACGCTCTAAAAATCGCTGTGCAGCGGGCTACTTTGTTTCAGGTTTGATGTGAGAACCCCGACCTCAGCTGACACACAATACTAGGCCACTATTTTCTCTCGCAGGATCTTAACAATCTGGGTTTGGCTATAACGTGACTTTTTCATCATTATTCTCCGTTGCTGTCAGTGTAGTAGGAGAACTCTGATTTGAAATCTCTCTGTTTTTGGGGAGGGTTACACTCCCTTCTGCCGGATCGTAAATACGAAAATTGACAGGCAGGTTATAACCCTTGATATCAGTGTAATGGAGCGTAATGAGATTAATGTCCTTGACGGCTTTGTGGTGCTTGCCCGAGAAATGATAACCGATGAAAGCTCTGTAGCAGTGTACGGATTATCCAGCACAATATCATCAACAGACACTGTTCCTCCTTCAAGAATCAGCTTTGTTTCGGCCTTCATAAAAAGATCTTTAGGGGCAATATTCTTATGTTGCAGAAAGCGGTTAACGCTGTGGTGCGACATACCCCCGAGCTCGCCAAGGCGAGTACAGGTTGCTGATGTAGGGCGGATAATCGAAAGCCTGTGTATGTTGGCAGATCGCGCATAACTGTTGTAGGTCTTGTTATTTTTCTACGCATGACAATATCCGTTGTTTTTTTGTTGATCTGGCAATTTTTTTGACTGCCTGTCAATGAGTAAGTTCTAAAGCATTATTTTTTGAGGTATTTTATTTTGCTTATCTGACATTATAAAAAAGCGCTTGAAAAGCGCTTGTTAATCCTGCTCCATCGCTTATCATAACCCTGTTTTGGTATTCTGGAGAAAGTGTCGTTATTTTTGTAACAAAATTTTCCGGAAAATAAATATTTATTCATCCTGTCCCGGAATCGGTTGGTTACGTTCTGCGATATAGCCGTTTTGCAGGTCAGGAAACAGGTGAGCCATAAAGGTAATAAGCAGCTTATGCTCGATCCTAAATACGTACGCACACGCCCACAAGAAGTGGCAGAGCTGTTGCGGAAAAAGAATTTTATCCTTGATGTGGAACAGTTACTTGCATTGGAAGAGAAGCGTAAGTTGTTGCAATTGACTACAGAAAAGCTTCAGGGAGAGCGAAAAAACGGTTCCAAAGAGTTTGGCAGGTTAATGGCTCAAAAGTCTGATGTAACGGAACTGAAGCAAAAACTGGAACAGATTAACCAGTCTTTAAAAAGTTCTGAACAGGAACTGCATGAAGTGCAGGATAATCTGGATGCCATCTTTCTTAGTCTGCCTAACCTCCCGGATGAATCCGTGCCGGAAGGTGGAAATGAGGATGATAATCAGGAAGTCCGCCGCTGGGGAGAGCCAAGGCAGTTTGATTTTAAGCCTAAAGACCATGTGGATCTGGGAGAACCTCTGGGGCTAGACTTTGATATGGCGGCCAAACTTTCCGGGTCACGTTTCGCCCTGATGCGTGGGCAGATTGCCCGGCTGCATCGGGCCATTGCCCAGTTTATGCTGGATGTTCAGGTGAATGAACACGGCTATGAAGAAGTGATTACGCCCTTATTGGTTCATGATCAGGCGTTATATGGTACCGGTCAGTTACCTAAATTTGAAGAAGATATGTTCAAGACTCAATGTGAGGGTGAGGACAAACCGTATTATCTGATCTCCACTGCTGAAATTACGCTGACTAATATGGTTCGGGAACAGATTGTAAATGCGGCTGAATTGCCGATCAAACTGACCGGGCATACCTCCTGTTTCCGCAGTGAGGCAGGCAGTTATGGACGTGACACCCGAGGCATGATTCGTCAGCATCAGTTTGAGAAAGTGGAAATGGTGCAGATTGTTCATCCTGATCAGTCATGGGACATATTGAAGCAGATGACCGCTCATGCCGAAGCTATTCTGCAAAAACTGAAACTGCCTTATCGGGTGGTGGCTCTGTGTGGTGGTGACCTGGGGTTCGGATCTGCAAAAACCTATGATCTGGAAGTGTGGTTGCCGGGACAGGATAAATACCGTGAGATATCTTCTGTAAGTAACTGTCTGGATTTTCAGGCTCGTCGCATGAAAGCCCGGTTCCGTAATCCTGAAACCGGTAAGCCGGAATACGTTCATACACTAAATGGTTCCGGTCTTGCAGTGGGTAGAACTTTGGTAGCCGTGTTGGAAAACTATCAGGAAGCGGATGGCCGTATTCGCATTCCTGAAGCATTGCAACCTTATATGAATGGTGTTGAAGTTATCGGATAATACGAAAAAAGATTTACCAATCAAGGGGGCACTTTATGAGTGCCCTTTTTTTGGGGAGTGTTGCTCTTTCACAGTGTTAATAAAATGAATAAAAACGGCTATACCATCTTCTGGGTCATGATCTTGAGTATCTGGGTATCAACAGTTTTCATGCCCTGATGGACAATAGATCCCAGATTCCTGATGCTGTCTTCTACATTCGGTTGAATTATGCCTTCCTGCCCGGTAACCCGACTACCACTAATGGCTATCAATACTGCTTTGATGGCGGCTTGGGTGGACGTAGAGACTTTCATGGCGCAGCCATTCTTTGCCCCGTCACAAATCATGCCGGAGACATCACCAATTATATTATGGACAGCTCGTTCTGATGCAGAAAAATCGCCACCTAAAAGCCATGTGATGGAAACGGCTGAACCCATGGCTGCCGTGGTAGTAGCACACATGGCAGATAAACTGGGGAGATGAGATTTAATGTAAATGGCGGTTAAATGGGACAGGGTCAGAGCGCGGATCAGTTGCTCGTGGGAAGCTTTTATCCATTGTGCTGTAATAACCACAGGTATGGTCGCTGTAATGCCCTGATTGCCGGATCCTGAGTTAGATGCAGCTGCCAGTGTAGCTCCACCCATGCGTGCATCAGAGGCTGCTGCGGTAATACGCATGGCACGGGTAAGAAGATCGTCACTGAGCAGTCCCTGTTTGAGATCTTCGGTGAGTATTTTCCCTATTTGCAGCCCATATTCATTTTTTAGACCTTCTTGAGCAAGCGATGCATTTAACGTAGCAGTAAAGCCCATAAACTCAATACTGTTCAGTGGTGCTGTCAGGGAAAAATCATAAATTTCCCGCGCAGAGCTTTGGCTGATATCAAAGGGAGCAGATGGTGTCGGGGAATTTTTATCGTTTTCCGGTTCTGTCAGGTAGTGGGTTCCATTGAGAGATCGTTCAATAATATGGGTATGTTTATCCGCTATGGTCACGACCGCCTCATCAGTGCCAGCTTTTGCAGTTGCTCTGACATATACCGTATTGGAAACAGGCGCCTGTTGTATAATAATTTTCCCATCAGATATCATCTGCTCTGCCTGAGAAACTTGTTCGGGAGTAATATCCGCCAGAACCTGAAGGCCAGCTTCAGCATTTCCACCCACTGCGCCTACGGCAGCAGCGATGGGCAGCCCTTTTTTTCCTGTGGGAGGGACCGTCACGCCCAGGCCATTTTTTAAGAGGTTTGGGCTGACCCGAACATTGAGGGAGTCTGGCAGTTTTCCCAGCAACTGCCGGCATTGAGCTGCTGCCAATGCAACGGAAACAGGTTCTGTACAGCCGGTTGCAGGTACTACTTCTTTTTTGAGTATCTCGATAAATCCGGCGAATAGCATTGCTGATTGCATATTTGATTACCTGCAAACCCTGTATTGTTGTAAAAAAATAAAACAGGCTATTGGATACCTTCCCTGTGAGGCATGACTATAACCATAATTTGTTCAGTATATTGTGTCGGTATATAATAAATTATGAATATTTTACTACAAATAGATATAAATCAATTTACCCCAAGTAAAAGTTTACTTTTTTGGTTGATAGGCGATAGAATAAAAGCTGATATAAAACAAATTCTATAGAAACTATAGAGGTTGACATTTACTATCAGGGATTGTTCCTGTTATAGGTAGTAAATACCTCCATAGGGTTGTTTTATGTATTCTCATCTGACACTTATAGAATCTGTTTTTTTGAAATGGATAATAGATTGTTAACCTTTTATCTTTTCTCTTGAAAGATAATAAATGTTAAATAAATTCTTATCCCGTCGTATTCTGTGTTTTAAATGGATGAATATAAAGAGCACCGTCGGTGACGATAATAGGATTGTGACCAATAAAAGTTTGAATGATTTTACTGGTTGTTTCGATGAGTTGTTATTGATGGTTTAAAACATCAGGATTTCATAATGGCTTTAGATAAGCCTTTCATTGTCTGTTATAGCATAAGTAATAGATTTAATTGATTGAGGAAATTAGGGGATTAAGTGAGTTACGCAGAACTTGATTTTCGATTTGTAAGGGATCTCCTTACCGCTTTAAATGAGATCAGCCCTTTAACTTTTTATATTGAGTCGCATCACGACAAAACCATAGAACTGCATTTAGCTGGAACTGTTGTGAACGTTAATGATGCAGAGTCTGCATTAATTTCATTAATGTTTGCTGTACGACGTTATGGTTTGGCTGATGATGTTAAACGTTTTGTTAATGGTTATATCAATCGGAAAGGATTAAGGTTGTCTCTGGTTGATATCAGCAGTCTGGAACGGTTGCTGAGCCTTCCTGGCGATAAAACCCATCAGAACAATGATGAGGTGGATTCTTCTTCATGGGATTTGCCTAAGTCTCGTTATGTGGGTAACAAAAACCGAAGGAGAAACTTTCGTCAAAAAACCAGTGAATCAGCCAATCAACAGAAAATGGATTATAGTGATGCAGACAGGCAGCTTCAGCAGGCTCTTCGACAATTAGGTTAATCAAAAAAATAGAGATGATGAATAAAATATTCACAGCATCCGTTTTCTTTTTTTGCTAGTTAATAACGGATGCTGTCTTATTTTTTGGTATTGTTTGTATGAGGGGAAACAGAGAATAAATTCCATTGTTGATGGAATTTTAATTACGCATATTCTCTGTCTTTTATTGTTCAAGTTTATCCAGTTTATCTTTGATCCCATTCCATTTTTCTGCTTCGGGCAGAGGGTTCGACTTCTCCGTGATATTTGGCCATATTTCAGATAATTGTTGGTTTAATTCGGTAAAAGCCTGCTGCTCTTCCGGTAGTTCATCCTCAGGAAAAATAGCGTTGGCCGGGCATTCGGGTTCGCATAATGCGCAGTCGATGCATTCATCCGGGTTGATGACCAGAAAATTAGGACCTTCGTAAAAGCAATCAACTGGACATACTTCGACGCAATCTGTGTATTTGCATTTAATACAATTTTCACCTACGACAAAAGCCATGTTGTATACTCCGTAAATGGATAATTAGTTAATAGGGTTAGTTTAAGCGGATTTTTACTCGATTACCTGCGTATATTGATATGTGATGGCTGAAATTGCCAGACAATTGTCTGGCAATTTCAGCGCAACATTCAGGGTTGGCAAGTCTCCGATAAAGATTTTAATTCATATAACAGGGACAACGCATCACGGGGAGATAATTCATCCGGTGACAGACTGTCCAGTTTTTCAAGTACCGGGTGTTTACATGACAAAAAGAGGTCTGTCTGGGCGGGTAGTGATGGATGGTGTGGTATAGCAGTAATACCGGCGCTTTCATTTTCCAGCGCGATCAGTTTTTTTTGAGCGTTAATAATAACCGGTTGAGGAACTCCTGCCAGTTGAGCAACCTGAAGTCCGTAACTCTGGTTAGCGGGACCTGCCTGAAGTGCGTGGAGAAAAACAATACGGTCATTATGCTCTGTGGCATTGAGGTGCACGTTGATCACATGTTTACAGACTTCCGGCAGCTGAGTCAGTTCAAAGTAATGGGTGGCGAACAAAGTAAAGGCTTTTATTTTTTCTGCCAGATAACGGGCGCAGGCCCATGCCAGGGATAAACCGTCAAAAGTGCTGGTGCCACGTCCGATTTCATCCATCAGGACCAGACTTTTTGATGTGGCATTATGGAGAATATTAGCTGTTTCTGTCATCTCTACCATAAACGTAGAACGCCCGCCGGCAAGGTCATCAGATGAACCGATGCGGGTAAAAATACGGTCAACAATTCCTATGGTAGCTTCCCTGGCAGGGACGAAACTACCAATGTGCGTGAGTAGGACAATCAGCGCTGATTGTCGCATATAGGTGGACTTCCCACCCATGTTGGGGCCGGTGATAACCTGCATGCGGCGATGATTTTTCAGAATGGTGTCGTTAGCAACAAAAGGGGTATCAAGAACCTGTTCTACCACGAGATGACGGCCGCCTTTAATGGTAATGCCTGTCTCTTTGCTGAGTGAGGGTTCAGTTAATTCCAGATGGTCGGCACGTTCTGCCAAATTATTCAAAACATCCAGTAAAGCCAGTGCTTCTGCGCTTTGCTGCAGTGTTGCCAATTGTGTCAACAGCGTGTCCAGTAATTTGTCGTAGAGTATTTTTTCTCTGGCCAGAGCCTTGCTCTTACTGGATAGAGCTTTATCCTCAAATTCCTTTAGTTCTGGTGTGATAAAACGTTCATTATTTTTGAGGGTCTGCCGGCGGATGTAGTCTACAGGTGCTTGCTCTGATTCTCTGCGGCTGATTTCAATATAGTAGCCATGTACTCGGTTAAAGCCGACTTTTAAGGTAGATAATCCCGTGCGCTGTTTTTCATGTTGCTCAATTTTTATCAAAAAGTCGCCGGCGTGTTCGCTTAATGCCTGCAGTTCATCCAGTTCTTTATCGTAACCTTTGGCAATCACGCCACCGTCACGAATGACTACGGGTGGGTTTTCGATAATAGCCTTATTCAGCAGGTCGGCTGTTTTAGGATGCTCACTGATTTGGTTGGCAATGGTGTTCAGGTCAGGACTGTCTATCTGTTTTAACAGAATCTGTAAATCAGGTAATTGCTGCAGGGCATCCCTGAGACGAGCTAGGTCTCTGGGACGAGCGGATTTCAGGGCAACCCGGGATAAGATTCGTTCAATATCGCCAATGTACCTGAGGCTTTTGCGGATTCCTTCAAAATGAAGGCCATTTTTAAGTACTTTAATGGTACGCTGCCGTTTTTTTAAGGTATCTATATGGCGTATGGGGCGGTTCAGCCAGCGCCCTAATAAACGGCTTCCCATGGCGGTGGCGGTGGCATCCAAGACGGACATCAGGGTATTTTTCTGTCCGCCCTGTAGGTTGGTAGTCAGTTCCAAATTGCGCCGGCTGGCGGCATCTAGTACTACGCTGTCTTCACGGTTTTCCTGAATAATTTGTCGTATATGGGGTAAAGCGGTGCGTTGGGTCTCTTTAGCGTAAATTAGCAAACATCCTGCTGCTTCAATAGCGTTGTATAAATGAGAACAGCCAAAACCGCTCAGGTCCTGGGTTCTGAATTGTTTTGTTAAGTGTTCCGTAGCGGTTTGCCGGTCAAAATCCCAAGGAGGACGTCGGGCTGTCCCTGGACGATTTTCCAGTGCAGAAGGCCATGAACAGGACTCATTCAGTAATAATTCCGCCGGGTTTAAACGTTCTATTTCCGATAAAAGCGCTTCTTCCTGTGTGACTTCCAGAATGGAAAAATGACCGCTGCTGATATTCAGGGCAGCGATTCCATAACGTTGATCTGAATAGGTGACAGCAACCAGCAGGTTATCCCTGCGTTCTTCCAGTAGTGCTTCGTCGCTGATGGTCCCAGGAGTTAAGATTCGGACAACTTTTCTTTCTACCGGACCTTTTGCACTGGAAGTGTCACCGATTTGTTCACAGATCGCAACGGAGACTCTCTGGCGAATCAGCCGAGCCAAATAGTTTTCTACAGCATGGTAGGGAATACCCGCCATAGGAATAGGTTTCCCGGCCGATTTGCCCCGTGAGGTCAGGGTAATGTCCAGCAGTTGTGCTGCTTGCTTGGCATCCTCAAAAAACAGTTCGTAAAAATCTCCCATACGATAAAACACCATGTGATTAGGGTGCTTTTGCTTAATGCGAAGGTATTGCTGCATCATAGGAGTGTGCTGGGATAACTGTATGTCAGGCTTTTTTTCGGTAATCGCCATTTCGTCTCACAAAATCCGTCAAGGGCAATAAAATAATCATTGGCGAGATTATAACAGGGTCAGGCAGACTGATAATCGAAAGATTTCAGATAGTTTGGAAAAATGGCTGATTAAGGCTGTTATGCCTATAAAACTTCCTAACTTTGCTATGGAACAGGGCCGTCTGTATGAAAAACAAGGGGGTAATGAGTTGTAGCAGTACTAGGGCGAGGAACTTTAACTTGGGATTTTCGTTTAGATTGCCTGGAGAGCAGGAAATTTAGAAAGCGTAATAGGTATTGGATAGGGGGATATGGATGGAAAGGATGCGGAAGGTAGTAAAAGCTGTCACGATATGGTTAAAAATTTGCTATTATAAGCCCTTGGTTTCATTGGACGCTGATTCATTGCTTGTGGTTTAATCGTTTCAGGTAACGAATTTACCGTTTCACCTTAATCCCATCTCAGGCCGGAGGCAAAGTTTATTCATGGCTGTAGTTGCCAAAAAATCATCAATGACCTTTTTTTCTGATCCGGAAGATTACTATTGTCACCGGGTGCGTATTGTATTGGCTGAAAAAGGTGTGGCAGTGGATGTCCGTGATGTTAATCCGGATAACCTTCCACAGGAACTGTCAGATATCAATCCTTATAACAGTTTGCCAACGTTGGTGGATCGTGAACTGGTGTTGTATGAATCTAGTGTCATCATGGAGTACCTTGATGAGCGCTTTCCTCATCCGCCTCTTTTGCCGGTTTATCCTGTCAGTCGTGCCCAGAGCCGCCTGATGATTCACCGTATACAAAAAGACTGGTATTCTCTTGTGGATATTATTCTTGATCCCAAAACCAAGGAAACACCTGCTAACCGTGCTCGTAAAGCGTTGCGTGAAAGTCTGTTGAGTATAGCGCCTATTTTTTCTGAAAAGCCTTTCTTTATGAGCGAAGAATTTACCTTAGTCGATTGTTGTGTTGCTCCTGTTTTGTGGCGTTTACCGGTTATGGATATTGAGTTGCCAAAACAGGGTAAGCCGATTATGAACTATGCTGAGCGGTTGTTTGAGCGGGAGTCTTTCCAGCAGAGCCTGTCTGAACAGGAAAGAGAAATGCGTGATCCGGGATTTGGTCTATAAATCCCATGCAGGAGTCAGTAATGAATATGACCAGCAGCCGTCCATATATGTTGCGGGCGCTATATGACTGGATAGTGGATAATGACGGTACGCCTTATATTCTGGTAGATGCCAGGATAAAAGGTGTTGAGGTGCCTGTCGAGTATGTGAAAGACGGACAAATTGTGTTGAATATAGCGCCGATGGCTGTCCGTGCTTTGGAAATTACTAATGAGGCCATTACTTTTGATGCCCGCTTCGGTGGACGGTCACTTATTATTTATGTGCCAACAGAGGCGGTGATGGCCATTTATGCCAATGAGAACGGTCAGGGTATGGTATTTGAGCTGGAGGCTCCCTCACTTCATGAGCATGACGCAGCTCTGGAAGAGTTGGGTGATGAATCGTCAGAAAATGATGCTTTGCCTCTTCAGGCATCGCAGCCTTTGCGTAAAAGCGGACGACCGCATTTAAAAATTGTTAAGTAAGATGTAAGGCAGTATAAAATATCCATAAAAATGGGATGATTAATGAAAAACATTAACCGGTATATGCAGAATATTTTGTTCTAATGGATACCAGTTAATGTTTTTCAATATCAAACCATTTGGGGTTTTGGGTACATTTGTTCGGGTATTATTGGTTTTGTTCTGTTTTCGTGTCAGATATTTTCAAATACCTTAATCACTTTTTTCACGCCACTGGTTTCTTTAGCGACTTGTACAGTCTCATTAGCTTGTTCTGGCCGGACAAGTCCCATTAAGTAGACAGTCCCATTTTCTGTAGTAACGCTGATCTTATCCGAAGATACCTGTTTATTAGAGGTTAGCCCTGCTTTTATCTTTGTAGTAATCCATGAATCTTTACTTTGTGTAGCTAGACTGGTTATCGGCCCTACAGTTAACTGATTGTATACTGTGCGCACTTTACCCACCTGTTCGGCGGTTGTTCTGGCTAGTTGTAAAAGATGTTCTGAAGGGACTTGCCCGATTAACAGTACGTTTCGGTTAAAACTGACCACTTTGACCCGCGACTGTCGGAACAGTGGATCCGCTTTGCGGATATTGACCGCTATTATTGTCTCTATTTTTTCATCATTCATCCAGGTACCCATACTCCGTTCAGTGGGATCAGCCTGGATGGGTTCGCTGCTGAATGTATCAATGATGGTGGCACACCCTCCGGATAACATGAGGAAGCAGAATGTCAACGATGCGGTAAGTATTTTCATGGTGTGTTCCTGTGTTGCTTATACAGGTTGAATAAAAAATGTAATCGATGGGTGCTGGTTAATGGTCAGCAAAAAGATACTCATCGATTAAGTCGCAAATGCAGTGAATCACCAGCATATGGACTTCCTGTATCCTCTGGGCAGAGGAAGAAGGTATTCTGATTTCTATATCCTCAGGATGTAACAGACGTGCAATATCGCCTCCGTCGTTTCCTGTCAGGGCAATGATTTGGAGTTCCCGGTCATGGGCAGCCTGGACAGCCTGGACAATGTTCGGACAATTCCCTGATGATGATAGGGTTAAAATGATGTCGTTGGGTTGACCCAGAGCCCGGATCTGTTTGGCAAAGACCTCGTTGTAGCTGGTATCTGATGCGATAGCACTGATGGCCAGGCTGTCGGCACAAAGAGATATTGCGGGCAGTCCCGGGCGTTCCCGATCAAAGCGGTTAATCAATTCTGATACAAAGTGTTGTGCATCTCCTGCTGAGCCGCCATTCCCGCATGCAAGAATCTTTCCTTCATCCAGCAGGGACTGGACAATCATTTCTGCAGCTTGGGATATGAAAGGAGGAAGTGATGCAGCGGATTTTATTTTTACATCAATGCTATCGGAAAAATGGCGGTTGATTCGATCATGCATGGCTAGTGGTCCATTTTACCGTTTCAATACAGTTAGAAGTTATTGTGATACTGCAAGAGATGCTAAAAGTCATAGGTCTTTCGAGAAAATGCCTTTCAAAAAAACGCTTTTTGTAAACACGGCTTTCGGAAAAAATAGTTGTTGTTTCAACTAAAATGCATTTTGTATCCATTCCAGGTGATGTCCATTATTAATCTTGTCGATAGCAACCACATCGAACCGGCAATAGCGGTTTTGATGGTGGGGATGTTTCTGTAAATAACAGCGGGCAGCAGTTCTGCACTTTTTTCGTTTCAAGGATGAGACTGATTCAGCTGCAGAGCCAAAATGTGAGGCTGACCGAAACCGAACCTCAACAAATACCAGTGTATCATTATCTAACATGACAAGGTCAATTTCACCAAAAAGGCAGTTAAAATTTTTGGTCTGTAAATTCAAGCCTTTTTGTTCTAAATGACGCAAAGCCTGTTGTTCTGCCGTTTTTCCCCTGACGTGACTGGATACGAATTGCCTTATCATAATAGCTTAATACCTTGTGCTTGACAGGGGCAGGGAAGCCAGTTTCCCGTAGCGAAAGACATACCAGCGTAATTTGCGACTGACCCGTCCATTCGGGGATATGTGCAGTGCTCCGGTTAATCCCTGAACAGAACTGCCGGGAAGGCTTATAAGTTGCTGGAGATGGGTGTGCAATATGTAAGTATCGGCACCTAACGCATAGAGAGTTCCGTAAGAACCTTTGGATAGAGGCCAGGTAGCCTGTATGGCGTTTTTTAGCTGTTGCTGTTCTGTCGATGACATGCCAAACCAGGGCATGACGGGTATACGGATGCCTTCAAGATCTCTGTCCTGTGTCCTGTTAGTTTTGCCTGAATAGGTATTGGACGTGGCATATACCGGAATATTTCCGGCAAACTGATAAGCTAAGGCCGGTTTGATCTGGCGGGCATCTTTGGGAGATGCCGCAACAAATATGACGTCAATATCCTGTCTGCGTCGTGGCTCAAATCCCAGAGACTGATTGAGTAGCTGACTGAGTTTTTTCGCTCGCTGCTGGCTGTTGGGTAGGTTAAGTAGTTTTCCCAGCAGTGGGCTGAATTGGGTAGCTGTATCGTATTCTTTATTGAGAACGACTGTTCCACCCTGTTGTTGCCATGTATCCCTAAACACTTTTTGTATTTTTTCACCCCGGTTATTATCCGGAGAGAGAATTAATGCATTTTTATAACCGTCAAGCCAAGCTCGTTCTGCTACGATGCGTGCTTCGTCTTCGGCGGATAAGCCAAATTGATATAAGTTTTCTATCGGTATCGATGAGTCGTTGCTGTCGCTGTAGTTAAGAGCCAGTATAGGGATGGGCGATCCGTTTTGGGGAAGTTGCTCTACCTTGCCTTTTTCTAATGGGCCTATGATCAGCTCTGCCCCTGAGTTATAGGCTTGTTGGAGTAAATTTTCTATGGTGTCGCCATCTGAGTTTAGGAATAGTAGCTCTGGCTTGTCTTCATAGGCGCGTCTATCACGATAATAAGCCGCTAGAAAACCTCTTTGCACAGATTTTCCGACCTTTTCCAAGTGTCCGCTGGTGGGTAACAGTATAGCTATTTTTTGAATAGGTTTATGCGAACGTTTTTGCAGAGCTTCGAGGTTTTCGGGTAGATAACGATTGGCTAAGTGATTGCTCCATTGTTGTTTCCACTGTATCAGACGATTTAATTGATCGGTTAGTCGAGTTCCTGGCTGATAGATTAACGCCAGTTCCATCCAGCCGCTAATGTCATTGTCGGTGTATATTTTAGACAGGGCTTGCAAGCGGTTTTCAGGCACATGTAACAGAGTGTTCCAGAGGATGGGGCTGTATTGCTCTTTCTGACCTGAACTCATCATAGGTAGGGCGTCTATCCATTCATCTAGGGATGCGGTGTACTCACCAAATCGATTATAGGCCTTGGCCTTCATGATATGGGTAGATCGCAGGATAGAGGTGTCATTGCTTTCCATAATAACCGGCTGTTCCAGCCAAGAAAAAACATCCTGACTATGACCTTTCTTATCAGCAATATAGGCTTGTTGCAACGCCAATGATGCCTGCAATTTAGGAGACAGTTCATCGTATTTAATACTGTCAAGAATAGTCTTTGCCCGATCTGTATCTATGGCCTGTAATTGACCGGCTGCCTGAATAATTAATTCAATATTTCGGGGAAAGGACTGTTGTTTTGCCTGAGCCAGCAATTTATCAGCAGACTGAGCTACTGATTGGGTTTCCCTGCTAACTCCAGTACCGTATTTGGGTTTATTGAGTGAACAACCACTGATAATAAAGAGTATAAGTAGTAGGGCTAAGCTTGGGCTGAATAGGTTTCTATCCCTCATCATGAATGGTGCCGGTAACCTGTTAATGGGCTGGAAGCCATGTGTAACACGGGCAGATGTTTGTTGCAACTTCTCTTTATCGGTAGTCATTGTCAGAATATCTCTGCTCGTAAGGGGGAAAAGGTAAAAGAATTGGTTTTATGACTTCAGAAGCCCTGTCGTTAACGTTAAGATATGTCATTTTGGCAGGAATTCATGTCTGAGCAAAGTGGTGTACTCTATATTGTTGCAACGCCCATCGGTAATCTCGGGGATCTTTCCCAGCGGGCTATAGATACTTTGTCTTCAGTAGATATAGTCGCTGCAGAGGATACCCGTCATAGTCGGCAGTTATTGCAACATTTCGGTATTGAAAAGCGGATGATTTCCTGTCATGACCATAATGAACGGCAACAGACTGATAAATTACTGGCTTTAATTGAAGCGGGTCAGTCTATTGCAATGGTCAGTGATGCCGGGACCCCGTTAATTTCTGATCCAGGATATTATCTGGTTCGCCAAGCTCGCTTGCGCAATATTAAAGTGATGGCAATTCCTGGTCCGTCGGCCATCATAACTGCGTTGTCGGTGGGAGGGGTGGCAACAGACCGTTTTTTCTTTGAAGGTTTTCTCCCGGCGAAGTCCGGTGGGCGAAGAAAACGTCTTGAAGCCCTTAAAAACTTGACTTCTACCTGGGTGATTTATGAATCACCGCACCGTATCTTGGATTGTCTGAAGGATTGTGTAACTGTTTTGGGAGGCGACCGTTATCTTGTTTTGGCCAGAGAGCTTACCAAAACCTTTGAAACAGTGATCAGTGGAAGCGCTGGGGAAGTGTTGCAGCGTTTGTTGGCGGATGTTGATCAACAGCGGGGAGAGTTTGTTGTATTAGTAGAGGGGATTGAAGAGCAGGATGCTGAAGAAATCAGTGAGCAGGTCGTTAATATGCTGGAATTGCTGATTCAGGAAATGCCGGTCAAGCGGGCAGTGGATATGATAGTGTCTGTCTTTGGTTGCCGGAAAAAACTTTTATATAACAAAGCGTTGCTCATCAAAGAAAATAAAGAATAATCTTAATTATTGATTGAATAACGGGCAGTTAGGGAATAAAATATAAAAATCAAGTTGGCTGGGCAGTCGCTGTCTGTTGATAACAGGTAGAGGAAAGTCCGGGCTCCACAGGGTAGGATGCCAGGTAATGCCTGGAAGGCGGAAGCCTATGGAAAGTGCCACAGAAAATAAACCGCCCAAACTCGCTGAGTTGGGTAAGGGTGAAAAGGTGCGGTAAGAGCGCACCGCATAATTGGTAACAGTTATGGCAGGGTAAACCCCATCCGGAGCAAGACCAAATAGGAATTCATTGGTGTGACCCGCACTGAATTCGGGTAGGTTGCTCGAGGTATATGGTGACATATATCCCAGATGAATGGCTGCACACTCTGGTAACAGAGGGACAGAACCCGGCTTACAGGCCAGCTTGATTATCTTTTCTTATTCGTTCCATCTGCTGTATAAAATTCATTATATTTTATAATCTTTATCTTTATTTTTATCTTTATCTTTATCTTCTTGTTGTAAATGATATTGTCTGAGCTATTGATCC
>NSIT01000079.1_pt1 | contig 15508 bp, 10 predicted proteins | sample 1450681 | NCBI WGS metagenome assembly NSIT01 (sample SAMN07455404, study PRJNA386592) | invertebrate metagenome | isolation source: Endozoicomonas-like sequences binned from scallop gill tissue | host: Pecten maximus | place: United Kingdom: Lyme Bay MPA | collected 2013-06-01
GAATTAAGGCGAAACCCGCAGAACCCAGTGAAGAAAATCCTGGTAGGGCAGTGGCAGCCCCAGTAGCAAAAAGGGCAGAACTGGCTACGCTGACCTCAGTAACAGAATCGCTCCCATTTTTTACACTTTTTTTGATTTTCTCTTGTGGTACATCCTTAATATGGACGCTTTTTGTATCAATTCCACTGGCTCGAACTAGATTACTGGCTTTGCTGAGCTGGGGGTTATATTGGTAGCTGACTTTCGGGGAAAAGCTACTGCATCCTGATAGCATCAGGCAACCTGTCAGTAGGCATCCCGCTATTTTAATTTGTGTTAATTTTTTCATTAAATTTTCCTAAAACTTCTTTGTGTTTTATTTTACGCCATTTAAAATAATGTCAAATCAGTCAATTTTTTTGTGCATTTCTTGCCGTATTTCTTCCCTCTGTTTCTCGAAATTCACATCTTCTATTCGTTTTTTATTTCGAATTTTTGAGTTGTCTCGATCTCCTTTGTTGAGATTCATCGTTGCGTCATTGCCTGTTAATGTTTCGATATTTTCTTTGATGGGGTCAGGAAAAATGCCCTCGTGAACTTGTATGTCAATTTTATCGTTATAAAAAAGAGGAATCCGGATTCCTCTTTTTTATACAATGCTCATTTTTTAAAAATGAGCCGGGAAGGACGACTTTATTATTTAGTTATCCAGTTTTCCGTCTATTTGCTCGGCTGCCTGCAAAGTGTTTTCCATCAGGGTAGCAATCGTCATCGGGCCAACACCGCCGGGAACCGGTGTAATCCAGCCTGCTTTTTCAATCGCTTTATCAAACTCAATGTCACCGGCTAATTTTCCGCTGGGCAGGCGATTAATGCCCACATCAATGGCAATGGCTCCGGGTTTGATCCAATCTCCTTTCACCAGCCCAGGTTTCCCGACGCCAACGACCAGCACATCGGCGCGGCGAACTTCCGCTTCAAGGTCTTTGGTAAAACGATGGGCGCAGGTGGTTGTGCAGCCTTTCAGCAGCAGCTCCATAACCATGGGACGACCCACAATATTGGAAGCGCTGACGACGACAGCATTAGCGCCAAGAATATCCACACCGGTGCTTTCAATCAGGGTAATCACACCTTTAGGGGTGCAGGCACGCAGGGCGGGAATCCGTTGCATTAATCGTCCGGCATTGTAAGGATGGAAACCATCGACGTCTTTTTCCGGACGGATACGTTCAATCACTTTAGACGGATCGATATGTCTTGGAAGAGGCAGCTGTACCAGTATGCCGTGGATGGTCGGGTCTTCGTTTAAACCATCGATCAGTGTCAGCAGTTCTTTTTCCGTGGTGTCTGACGGCAGGTCGTGGGCAACGGATTTGAAACCAATCGCTTCACACTTCTTACGTTTGCTGGAAACATAGATGCTGGAAGCCGGGTCATCGCCCAATAGCACAACCGCTAACCCCGGGGCTCGCTTGCCTTGCGCTACGCGTTCTTTTACTTTTAGTGCGACCTGTTCGGTCAGTTGCGCTGCGATGGCTTTACCATCAATAATTTTTGCAGTCATGTAATGTTTGTTAACCCTATGTTAAATAATGAGGATATTACTATTTTATTCGCCACCTACAAGAATTTAACCGGTTCAGGTCATAATAAAATGCAATGAAACGGGTTTATGATGCAGGATTTTGCTACTCGTTGATTTTATTTGTTTTTTAACATCGGTCTCTTTCTACCGTAATAGATAGAATGCGCCATTGACGACAGCTTCTCTTCCAGATAATATTTAGCCGCATTAACGGACAACAGCCGATAATAGAACGGGGTATAGCGCAGTCTGGTAGCGCGCCTGCTTTGGGAGCAGGATGTCGGGAGTTCGAATCTCTCTACCCCGACCAATAAAATCGGATAATAAGTTGTGTTGTGTAGATGTAGTTAGGCACCCGTAGCTCAGTTGGATAGAGCATCCGCCTTCTAAGCGGATGGTCGCAGGTTCGAATCCTGCCGGGTGCGCCAGTATATGTATGATGGTGGGCGTAGCTCAGTTGGCAGAGCTCCGGATTGTGATTCCGGCGGTCGAGGGTTCGAGCCCCTTCGCCCACCCCAAATTTATAAAACCTAATATATTTAGGTTTTGTTAATTGTAGCTTCTATTTAGTTATATCAGTATATTGAGCGGAAGTGGTGAAATTGGTATACACGCTTGGTTTAGGTCCAAGTGCCGCAAGGTGTGAGGGTTCGAGTCCCTCCTTCCGCACCATATATAAAGAATCGCTGACGGGGATAAGTTTGCTTGTCCCCGTTTTTGTATGGAAGTCCATTTGGTCGATTGTTCCACGGTACTAGTCCCTGAGTCTGGCGAGTGTTTATGGGAACTCAGGTGAGAGGATTGTGGCGGCAGAGATGAAAGCGGGTGATTCTGTTGCCCTTGCATCTTTTTAGCAATACGACCTTCGATGGTTAGCTTGAGGAATCAAAATGCAGGTTTCACTGGAATCAGCTTCAGGTTTAGAGCGTCGACTGGCGATCACTATCCCAGGTGATGAGATTGCTGCTGCTGTCAATAAACGCCTACAGGAAATGTCCAAGCGGATTCGTCTGGACGGCTTCCGTCCGGGCAAGGTACCAATGAAAGTTGTACGCCGCCGTTATGGTGAAGGCGCAAGACAGGAAGTTCTGGGTGATATGATCCAGTCTTCTTATGTTGAAGCTCTGAAGCAGGAAGACTTGCATCCTGCAGGTGCGCCGGCTATTGAACCTAAAGATAACGATGAGAAAGGTGATTTCGAATTCGTTGCTGTTTTTGAGGTTTATCCTGAAATCGAATTGAAGGATTTCTCTGGTATTACCGTAAAACGTCCGATTGCAGAAGTATCTGATGCTGACGTTGAAGAGATGATTACCACTCTGCGCAAGCAAAGTTCTAACTTCGAAACTGTTGAGCGCCCGGCAGAAAAAGGTGATCAGGTGACCTTCGATTATAAAGGTACGCTGGATGGAGAAGAATTTGAGGGTGGCTCTGCAGAAAATTCCGTACTGGAATTAGGTTCCGGACGGATGATCCCAGGGTTTGAAGAAGGCCTGGAAGGTGTTTCTGCTGATGAAGAAAAAGTTCTGGATCTGGTTTTTCCTGAAAAATATCATGCAGAAAATCTGGCCGGAAAAGCAGTTCAATTTGCTTGCAAGATTCATAAAATTGCAGAAGCCGTTGAACCCGAAATGAATGATGAGTTCTTCTCTCGATTCGGTGTGAAAGAAGGCGGAATGGATGCCTTCCGTAAAGAAGTCAGCAAAAACATGGATCGCGAGCTGCGTCAGGCTATTAAAGGCAAAGTGAAAAATCAGGTGATGGAAGGTGTGCTGACATTAAATGAGATTGATGTCCCAACACCTTTAGTCAATCAGGAAATTGACCGGTTGCGTGAGCAAGCTGTTCAGCAATGGGGCGGAGCAAAATCCGGTTTTGATCCTAAATCTTTACCTGCCGAACTTTTCGAGGCTGATGCGAAGAAACGCGTTAGTCTGGGTCTCTTGATTGGAGAAATCATCAAGAAACATAATATTGAAGTGGATGATTCCCGGGTGAAAACCATGGTGGAAGAAATGGCATCTGCTTACCAGAAACCGCAGGAAGTGGTGGACTGGTATTATAAAAATGAGCAGCAGCTTTCTCAAGTGAAGTATGTTGTACTGGAAGAACAAGTGGTAGATACTATTCTTGAAGTGGCTCAACTGGAAGACGAGCCTTGCAGTTATCAAGATGCCATTCGTCCGGTTGCCAGTGCGGAAGACGCTGAAGCAAAGGAAGAGTCATCTGATGCAACTGAAGAAAAAGTAGAAGAAACTGCACACGCGTAACCTGAAAAGATGATATAAAAAACTGACCGGGTGTTTATCCGGTCAGTTTTTTACAGAAAGATGAAATCTGTGTTCAGCTTGGCAAAGGGTGATGAAGGATATGTCTATTATAAGGGCTGATGCCAGAGGTTCCGAGATCAGGAATTCCGGCCTGGTACCAATAGTTGTTGAACAAACCGCTCGGGGTGAACGATCCTATGATATTTATTCCCGACTGCTGAAAGAGCGTGTTATTTTCCTTGTTGGTGAAGTGGAAGACCACATGGCTAACTTGATAGTAGCTCAGTTACTGTTTTTGGAGTCCGAAAACCCTGATAAGGATATTCACCTTTATATCAACTCTCCAGGTGGATCCGTAACAGCAGGCATGTCCATTTATGATACCATGCAATTTATTAAGTGTGATGTATCTACCATGTGTATTGGTCAGGCAGCCAGTATGGGGTCACTGCTTCTTACCGCTGGAGCCAAGGGTAAGCGTTTTGCTTTGCCTCATTCCCGAGTGATGATTCACCAGCCTTTAGGAGGTTTTCAGGGGCAGGCTTCAGACATTGAGATTCATGCAAAAGAGATCCTGACGATTAAGGATCGTTTAAATCATGTGTTGGCCGATCATACGGGACAACCGCTTGATGTCATTAAGAAAGACACAGATCGTGATAACTTTATGAACGCTGAACAAGCAGCAGCTTATGGCTTGATTGATCATGTGATCAGCCACCGCGATACAGGAAAAGGTGAGTAATAATTTTATTCCCCTGTCTTGAAGGCTATACTTTACCTTCTGGTGTTCCGTGCTAATGCAGTGTCGCTGGTAAACTTGTTTGGGAACAACTTGAAAATATGCCCCAATGCCTGCATCTTTTATTCAGGCATTGTCCTTGATAACAGGGTAACCGAATGACCGATGAAACAGACAGCAAGAGTGATGACAACGGCAAACTGCTGTATTGCTCTTTCTGCGGAAAAAGTCAGCACGAGGTTCGTAAACTTATTGCGGGTCCGTCTGTATTTATTTGTGATGAATGTGTGGATTTATGCAACGATATCATTCGTGAAGAAATTCAGGACAGCAAGACGGATGAGTCTGCCGATAAGTTACCTACGCCGCAGGAAATTAACCGTATTCTTGATGAGTATGTAATTGGTCAGTCCAGAGCGAAAAGAGTTCTGTCTGTTGCTGTTTACAACCATTATAAAAGGCTTCGCTACGGCGATAAGAAAAAAGATGGCGTAGAGCTGGGTAAAAGTAATATTCTTCTGATCGGTCCAACAGGCAGCGGCAAGACTCTGCTTGCAGAGACTCTGGCTCGTTTATTGGATGTGCCTTTTACTATTGCTGATGCTACAACGCTCACCGAAGCTGGTTATGTGGGTGAAGATGTTGAGAATATTATTCAGAAACTGCTGCAAAAATGTGATTATGACGTAGAAAAAGCACAATTAGGCATTGTGTATATCGATGAAATTGATAAAATTTCCCGAAAATCCGATAACCCTTCTATTACCCGTGATGTTTCCGGTGAAGGTGTGCAACAGGCTTTGTTGAAGCTGATTGAAGGCTCTATTGCTTCAGTACCTCCCCAGGGAGGGCGCAAACATCCTCAGCAGGAATTTTTACAAGTTGATACTTCTAATATCCTGTTTATTTGTGGTGGTGCTTTTGCCGGACTGGACAAAGTGATTCAGGGACGTACAGAAAAATCCGGTATTGGATTTTCTGCGGAAGTCAAAAGTAAGGATGATCGCAAAGGACTAGGTGAAACCTTTAAAGAAGTCGAGCCTGAAGATCTTGTTAAATTTGGGTTAATTCCAGAATTTGTCGGTCGTCTTCCGGTTATTGCAACACTGGAAGAGCTTGATAAGAAAGCCTTGGTTCAAATTCTTACAGAACCGAAAAATGCGCTGACAAAGCAGTACAGAAAATTGTTTGAAATGGAAGGTGTTGATATTGATTTCAGGGAAGATGCCCTGAAAGTCGTGGCCGAAAAAGCTATGGAAAGAAATACCGGTGCTCGTGGCCTGCGCTCTATTCTGGAAGGTGTCTTACTGGATTCAATGTACGATATTCCTTCCATGGAAGCAGTTTCCAAGGTAGTTATCGATAGTTCGGTCATTAATGGCGATACAAAACCCTTGTTGATCTACGATAATGCAGGCAACCAAAAAGCCTTGCCTGATAACAGGATAAGCTGATTATTTATACTGCTTTTATTCTATGTGATTAATAAAAAAAAGGCCGGTGATTCCGGTCTTTTTTACGGTTGAAAAATTCATTTATAAAAAAATATACCATAAATTGAAAAATTCTATAATTGTTGCATACTTTTATTTGTAATACACCGTTGTAATTTCCGAAAAAAAACCGCATCTTATGAAGCACATAGGCTAAAAGGTATGAGTGATAAGAGATTATCATAATGCATGAAGGGTTTTGATCCTGTTTTAATAAAACGGTAATAGAATTAAAGAACCCTTCTTATTTTTGTTATTTCATCACACTCATCTGATTGTTGATACTGTAAGGGGGTTTGCTATGGCGAGTACTGATTCTGATCATCTTTTAACCCAATGCAGGTTGCCGTTGCTGCCGTTGCGTGATGTGGTGGTATATCCTTATATGGTTATTCCCCTATTTGTAGGCCGTAAAAAATCCATACAGGCTCTTGAGCAGGCAATGAATAACGATAAGCGCGTCTTATTGTTAGCCCAGCAGAATGCAAAAGTTGATTCACCGGAAAAATCAGACCTGTTTAAGATAGGAACAGCAGCTACTGTATTGCAGATGTTAAAGTTGCCTGATGGTACGGTCAAGGTTCTGGTGGAAGGTGAAGTGCGAGTTGCTGTTCGGTCATGGGATGAGCAAGAAGATATGACCTTTGCAATGGTGGAGTCTATTGAGGACGTGGACAAAGGAAAATATGAAACGGATGCTATGATTCGCTCGTTGGTTTCTCAATTTGAGACCTATGTGCAATCCAGCAAAAAAGTACCTCCTGAAGTGTTGTCATCCCTGTCGGGCGTAAAGTCATTAGGCAAGCTAGTTGATACTATTGCAGCTCACATGCCTATGCGTATAGAAGATAAGCAAAAAGTACTGGAAATTTTCCAGCTCAATGAGCGAGTTGAGTATATCGTCAGTATAATGCAGGGAGAAATGGATTTTCTTCAGGTAGAAAAGAAAATTCGCGGACGAGTCAAGAAGCAAATGGAGCGCAGTCAGCGAGAATATTATCTGAATGAACAAATGAAGGCGATTCAGAAAGAACTAGGGGATATGGATGAATCGCCCAGTGAAATGGATGACCTGAAACAAAAAATCGAATCAGCTGGTATGCCGTCTGAAGCAAAAGAGAAAGTGCTGGTTGAGTTTAATAAGCTGAAAATGATGTCGCCTATGTCTGCTGAGGCAACGGTTGTGAGAGGCTACATCGATTGGATGATTAATGTTCCCTGGAAAAAACGCAGTAAGCTTCGCCATGATATGCAGCGGGCCAGAGACATTCTGGAAGCTGATCATTATGGTCTGGAAGAAGTGAAGGAACGGATTATTGAATATCTTGCGGTGCAGAAAAGGGTTAAAAAGATAAAAGGACCTGTCTTGTGTCTGGTCGGGCCTCCCGGAGTGGGGAAGACTTCTTTAGGTGAATCTTTGGCCAGGGCGACCAACCGTCAGTTTATTCGTATGGCCTTAGGCGGGGTTCGTGATGAGGCTGAAATTCGAGGGCACAGACGTACCTATATTGGTTCTATGCCAGGAAAACTGATCCAGAAAATGGCTAAGGCTGAGGTTAAGAACCCGTTATTCCTGTTAGATGAAATTGATAAGATGGGAACTGATATGCGGGGGGATCCTGCTTCTGCTTTATTAGAAGTATTGGATCCTGAACAAAATCGATCTTTTAATGATCACTATCTGGAAGTGGATTATGACTTGTCTGATGTGATGTTTGTCTGTACTTCAAATTCCATGAATATTCCTGCTCCTTTACTGGATCGGATGGAGGTCATCCGTATACCAGGTTATACGGAAGACGAAAAAGTCAATATTGCTCGGCGTTATCTGGTTCCTAAGCAGCAAAAAAATAATGGTTTGAAATCGGGGGAACTGGCTTTTAAGGACGAGGCTGTGCTGGATATGATTCGATACTACACGAAAGAGTCTGGTGTCCGTGGACTGGAGCGTGAAATCGCTAAGATTTGCCGTCGAAGTGTCAAGGATGATGCTTTTGCCGTAAAGAATCGATTATGTGATGTGACGCCTGATGCTCTGGAGTCGTTTTTGGGTGTTCGTAAATACAGTTATGGGTGTGCAGAGAAAAAGAGTCAGGTCGGGCGGGTAACCGGGTTGGCATGGACTCAGATGGGCGGCGAGTTGTTAACCATAGAAGCTGCTGCAGTCAAAGGAAAGGGACAGATCATTAAAACAGGTTCCCTTGGGGATGTGATGCAGGAGTCCATACAAACAGCATTGACCGTCGTCAGGAGTCGTGTGGAAGCATTGGGTATCTCTGCGGATTTTCATCAGGATTGCGACGTGCACATCCATGTGCCTGAAGGTGCTACGCCTAAAGATGGCCCCAGTGCCGGCATTGCTATGTGTACCGCTCTGGTTTCTGTTCTGACGAGAATTCCTGTTAAGGCAAGCGTTGCTATGACAGGGGAAATTACGCTACGGGGACAGGTGCTTGCTATTGGTGGTTTGAAAGAGAAGTTACTGGCTGCCCATCGTGGAGGTATTCACACGGTGCTGATTCCTGAGGAGAACCGGCGTGACCTTAAGGAAATTCCCGATAACATTAAAAACGAATTAACGATTCTTCCGGTTAAATGGATTGACCAGGTACTGGAAACAGCTCTTGAATATAATCAAGTGGTGCCGGAGGAAAAGGATAAGTCGCTTTCAGGTATAGAAAAATCGGATAAAGTAGAACAATCTTATGTGAAAACTCATTAATTGTGATGAATGTCTCATACTGAATCGGGCAGGGTGTTGCAGCGTTTTTTTAAAATAACGGAACTCTGCCTGAAGAAAAAAGAATTTTTTTGCGAATACTTAGAGTTGGCGTGGGTTTCAGTGTTGACAGGGATGGGATCGTGTTGGTATAAAATGCGGCTCATCCTAAACAGAAAGTCTAAAGGTAACGTCATCAGTTATGAATGGATCAATGATATCCATTCTTATGATGTGTTTATGCTAGGTTGATAGAGTACTTTTTTCTGTTAGTTTTCGTGAAAAAAAAAGATTTATCATCCAGACTATGTTGAGTGGGTGAATCGGTTAGGAATCTGCCTGCCTGTTTGTTGAATTATGTAAAAACAGCAGGCTAGTCTGCAGTGAACTGTGTAGGGCGTGTTCTGGTGCTATGATTGTTCTTGTTTTTTTCAGTAAAATCCAGCAGCATAGCTGTTACGCCCTGAGGGACAGGTAAAACGAGCGTTATGTTCTGAGCCTGTCGACTGTTTTTGGCTTTAGAAGCATCCTACAAATCAAAGGGGAATAGAGTGAACAAGTCTGAGCTGATTGATGCCATTGCTGCATCTGCTAATATCCCGAAAGCTACAGCTGGTCGTGCTTTGGACGCCATGACAGGTGCGGTTACTAACGCACTGAAAGATGGTGAGCAGGTTGTTCTGGTGGGCTTTGGTACATTTTCTGTAAAAGATCGTGCTGCACGTACCGGACGTAATCCGCAGACAGGTGAACCAATACAGATTGCTGCTGCAAAAATCCCCAGTTTTAAAGCAGGTAAGGCATTAAAAGAAGCTGTTAACTAGTATTGTAATGATGATATTACACGGTTATGCAGTAAACTTTTTAGAAGAGTTGAAACAGAAAGCATATACAAGAGTCGTTTTCTGCGTCCAGCTTTAACATAACGAAAGGCGCATCGTTGATGCGCTTTTTTTATGTTGAGATGAAACTTATCACGTAGGGATTTATGACAGGTTGGTGTGTAGAATGCCTGTCAGTGTATTGATCTTTTTATTATAGGTTTCAATATAAAACAGGGCCATTGAATGGGGGCAGGTAACTGAGGTTTATATGTTGCAATCAATGAGGGAAAAGGCAAGAAGCTGGGTAACAATAGTCGTCGTGGCGGTTATTGCTTTTATGATGGCGATTACGGGACTGGAGTCGTTATCTCCGAGTTCCGGTAATAAAAAAGTAGCAACAGTAAACGGACAGGATATTACCGAAAGAGAGCTGTTGCATGCTCAGGAACAGCAGAAAAGAATGCTGGTCCAGCAGATGGGCGAACAGTTTGATCCGTCCATGATTGACGAGAAGTTGCTTCAGGATGCTGTATTGAACTCATTAGTTGACCGGTTGGTTCAGTTACAGGATGCTGCTGATAATAAAATGGAAATCAGCAATGATATGCTGGATACAATGATCGTCTCTATGCCTGAATTTCAGCAGGACGGACGTTTTAACCAAGATCGATTCAGGATGTTGGTACGCAATATTGGCATGAGTCCGGCACAGTTTCGGCAAATGCTGAAGGAAGAAAGTCTTTTGATGCAACTTCGGGCTGGATGGACATCCAGTGAGTTTGTGACAAAGGCTGAAATGAATACCATTCATGAGCTCGAGAACCAAAAGCGTGATATCGGCTGGACAATATTGCCATTGGCATCTGTTGAGGCAACCATACACCTCTCTGAAGAATCTATTCAGGCATATTATAAAGATCATGAAAATCAATTCATGACACCTGAAGAGGTGGTTATTAGCTATCTGGTGCTGGATCGTAAAAAGTTGGCCGAAACAGTATCTGTAGATGAAATATCTATTGAGAATGAATATCAGAGACGGGTGGAGTCGTTAAAGGCTAAAATATCACCCCGGGTTTCTACTATTATTATTGCTGTTAATGACAAGCAAAATCTTGAATCCGCTGAGCAAAAAGCCAGTGAAGCGGTGAAGCAATTGAACGAGGGAAAATCTTTCAGTCATGTGGTTGCTCAATATTCTGATGATAAGCTCAGTGCAAAAAAAGGCGGAGACCTAGGATACGTTAAACCGGGATTTTTTGGTGATCGTTTTGATGAAGTGGTCGCCTCTTTGAAAGTCGGTGAAATGTCAGATCCGATAGAGACTCGCAATGGTATTCAGATATTGACAGTGACTGATAGAAAAATACCAGACATTCCCTCTCTTGAACGTCTTCGAAAAGATATTGTTGCGGTATTGCAGGATGCCAGGGCGGAAGGTCTTTATCTGGAAAAAAGCCGTGAATTAGCGGATATCAGTTTTGAAGCCGCCGATTTGGCTCAGCCGGCTGAACAGATGAAGCTATCGTTGCAGGAAAGCCAGGCATTCAGTCGTAATGGGGGAGAAGGTATCTTATCTGACCGAAAAATTATTGAAGCAGCGTTTAGTGATGATGTTCTGTCTTTAGGAGCCAATAGTGATGTGATTGAAATCGCTCCCGGAAAATCAGTGGTTTTGAGGATAAAACAACACAATCCATCGAAGCAGCAGACCCTTGAAATAGTTCATAACGATATCAGCCTTCAGTTAAAGCGTAAGGAAGGTCAAAAAATGTTGCAAGATAAAGCACAGGGCCTGGTGTCTCGTTTGCAGAAAGGTATCTCTGGCAATCTAGAATGGGAAAAGAAAAAATCAGCAGGACGTAGGGAAGAAGGTGTTCCCAGAGAAGTGATACAAGCTGCGTTTAAAATGGCAAGACCTGAAGAGAATAAGATGAATTACGACACTGTGACTTTGTCAGGTGGCGATATGGCCATCGTATCGTTAAATGCTGTCGTTGATGGAGGTATTACGGATAAATCAGGCGAGCAGAATCAAATGCTATCTCAGTATTTTGCTAATAATAAAGGGCGTCTTGTTTATAGTGAGTATTTACAGAGTCTGAAAGCTCAGGCTGATATTGAAAAAAAACTGACAGATACTGATGGACAGTAGTTGTCTGAACGATGCATTGCAATAGGCATACGCCTTAACATAGATTAAAAACGCAGGCTGAAAGCCTGCGTTTTTAATCATCACTGTGCAGGCACACAGGTTTACTATTCGTTGTGTTGTTCGATGAGCCTGATTACACTTTTGAATCCATTTTAAGAACCCCTATTATTTTTTTATGTCTATGGATAGGTCGTTTCTTAGTTTCTTAAATGGTTCGAGTTTTGGCTTATTATTGATTACACTTCACCAATTATTTATGGCTAATAAGGATTGTATATGGGGTTTTTAAGTGGGAAAAAAATCTTAATTGTAGGAGTCGCCAGTAAACTGTCTATTGCAGCAGGAATCGCAGAAGCCATGCACAGGGAAGGTGCTGAGCTTGCTTTTACCTACCAGGGAGAAAAGCTGAAACCCAGAGTAGAAAAATTTGCCAAAATGTGGGGAAGTCATGAAGATTTGTGTTTTCCCTGCGATGTCGGCAGTGACCAACAAATAGAAGATGTATTCTCCGAGCTGGCTAGGCGATGGGATGGGCTGGATGGTATTGTGCATTCTGTAGGCTTTGCCCCTGCCGATCAATTAAGTGGAAAGTTCGTTGATGTTACTTCCCGGGAAGGTTTTCAAATAGCCCATGATATCAGCGCCTATAGTTTTATTGCGTTAGCACGTGCCGGACAGACTATGATGAAAGGTCGTAACGGTGCATTGCTGACACTGTCTTATCTTGGGGCGGAAAAAACCATGCCTAATTATAATGTCATGGGTTTGGCAAAAGCGAGTCTTGAGGCCAGTGTTCGCTATCTTGCCTCCGGTATGGGAGAAGATGGAATTCGTGTTAATGGTATTTCTGCCGGTCCTATCAGGACATTGGCTGCATCAGGTATTGCCAGTTTTCGCAAGATGCTCAGTTACAACGGTAAGCGCGCTCCGCTGAAACGTAACGTAACTCAAATGGAAGTGGGTAATGTTGCGGCCTTTTATTGTTCAGATCTGGCATCCGGCATTACTGGGGAAATTACTCATGTGGATGCAGGATTTAACATCACTGCCATGAGTGAAGAGGCTGATATGGCTTAACTATCTGATTTTATTTTTTCAGCCCTGATGATGGAAAACATCAGGGCTTTTTTGTATGTTGATTATTTTTTATAATAATATCCAATCATATATGTTGATACTCAGCATAACTACGAAAACCCCTATAAATGTTAACTAAAACACTTAATTTTCAAACATTACTTAAAAGCTAATAAAAAAAGCGGAAAAAAATATTTTTCTTTCCGCTTTTAAATACTCTTTTCTTTATTTTCTTTTATAAGATCGCCATCAAAATTGTTCTTCTTCTGTAGAACCCGAAAGCGCCGTAACTGATGATTTACCTCCCTGAATAACATTAGTTAAATCATCAAAATATCCTGTACCAACCTCCTGCTGATGAGCAACAAAAGAATATCCTTTTTCTGCAGCAGCAAATTCAGGTTCCTGCACTTTTTCTACATAATGTTTCATTCCTTCGCCCTGAGCATACTGATGAGCCAGATCAAACATGTTAAACCACATATTATGAACACCAGCAAGGGTAATAAACTGGTATTTATATCCCATATCACTGAGCTCCTGCTGAAATCGTGCAATCGTTTTTTCATCCAGATTTTTTTTCCAATTAAAGGAAGGCGAACAGTTATATGCCAACAACTGATCCGGATACTCTTTATGAATTGCATCAGCAAACCGACGAGCCTCATCAAGATCCGGTGTTGCTGTTTCACACCAAAGCAAGTCAGCGTAAGGAGCATAGGCCAGTCCCCGGGCAATGGCCTGGTCAATACCTGCTTTGACCCGGAAGAAACCTTCAGGTGTCCGTTCTCCTGTCAGAAAAGGAGCGTCGTATTCATCACAGTCACTGGTTAATAAATCCGCTGCGTTCGCATCCGTACGCGCTAATAAAATAGTGGGGACACCCGCAACATCTGCGGCCAACCTAGCAGCAATTAATTTCTGAACAGCTTCCTGAGTAGGAACCAGTACCTTACCTCCCATATGACCACATTTTTTAACCGATGCTAATTGATCTTCGAAATGAACCGCTGACGCACCAGCTTCAATCATTGCTTTCATCAGTTCATAAGCATTCAGTACACCACCGAATCCGGCTTCGGCGTCAGCAACAATAGGAGCGAAATAATCAATGAAATCATCGTCTTCTGGCGTCTTACCCTGTTGCCACTGAATCTGGTCCGCCCGGCTGAAGCTATTATTGATTCTTTGTACTACCGTAGGAACGGAGTTCACTGGATAAAGAGACTGATCAGGATACATGTTGAGTCCGGAATTGTTGTCTGCAGCTACCTGCCAACCGGATAAATAAATAGCCTCGATGCCGGCTTTTATCTGTTGAACCGCTTGTCCACCTGTCAATGTACCCAGACTGTTCACATAACTTTTTTTTGCTTTTCCATTAAGCAATGACCACAGCTTTTCAGCGCCTTTCATGGCGTAAGTATGATCTATGGATAATGATCCCCGTAGCCGAATGACATCTTCTGCCGTATAAGTGCGTTTTACATGTTTCCAGCGGGGATTTTCAGCCCATTCATGCTTTAACTGGGCAATAGCGTCAGTGCGGTTGATCGTCTTCATTTTATTATTCTCTTTTATGTTATGGGCGATCACATACTGAAAATTATCCTAAACAAGTCGTGTAAATTCTGATAATTTATCTGAATTATTATTACTATAAATCTCATGAATACCATCAACTTGGCACGTATCGACCTTAATCTGATGGTCTATTTTGACACTCTGTTACGGGAGCGAAATGTCTCCCGGGCTGCCCAGATTATGGGTATTACCCAACCGGCTATGAGTAATGGCCTGAGACGTCTGAGACAGCTTCTTGATGATCCTGTTCTTGTTCGAACCCGAAGCGGTATGGTGCCTACTGACAGGGCGCTGGCTATTTATCCGGAAATATCTCAGGCATTACAATCTTTGGGAAAAAGTATTCAACCGGTAGTCCCTTTCGATTATTCCAACAGTGACCGGGTTTTTCGGATTATGACCAGCGATTACGCTGAGGCTACTTTAATTCCTGCTTTGTTGAGACAGCTTCGTCTCACTGCTCCGGATATTACCCTGGATGTCCTGACACCTAGTGATGTAACCTTTCAGGATATCGAGCAGGGTAGGGTGGATATGGCGATTAATCGTTTTAAGACCATACCGGATTCCTTTCATCAAAAGATACTATGGCGAGACGGTTTTTCCTGTATTGTTAGTAAAAGTAATCCCATCCTTGAAGAATTTACACTGGAAAACTATTTATCAGCCCAGCATATTTGGGTCAGTAAAACAGGCATTGGTACCAGTGCAGGTATTGATCCGGATAAGTCCCAGCATTTCAGTTGGGTGGATGAAGCATTAGCCAGAATGGGGCATCGGCGGAATATCCGGCTGTTTACACGACATTATCAGATTGCCGCCTTACTGTCAGGACAAAATGATTTATTAGCAACACTACCCAGCCGTCTGGCATTTTTGCAGAAAGGTGATACGTCACTTGTCGTTTTAGCGCCACCTTTTTCTATTCCTGATATCGATCTGACCATGGTATGGAGTCCGCTGCTGCATAATGATCTGCCTCATCGATGGTTTCGCCGACTAATAACAAAAGTGGCACAGTCGTTTGTTAAATAAAATTAAGATTGTTATATTTTGTTTTATTATGTAATATATTGA
>NSIT01000080.1_pt1 | contig 15361 bp, 11 predicted proteins | sample 1450681 | NCBI WGS metagenome assembly NSIT01 (sample SAMN07455404, study PRJNA386592) | invertebrate metagenome | isolation source: Endozoicomonas-like sequences binned from scallop gill tissue | host: Pecten maximus | place: United Kingdom: Lyme Bay MPA | collected 2013-06-01
GGACATTCCGCCGGATGGATGCGGATGAGGCGTTGGGAGAATTGAAAATCCGCAATCATGCGGGATTCAAGAAAGTGCTGGAAGCTGTCCGGGATGCACTGAGGGATACGGATTTTGAAGACAACCTTTATACGCTGGATCAGGGTTAACCTTTCATGCTGTCGTTGTCGTATAAACCGAACACTTACCAGACAGCTGATAACCTATTACCTACTGGCAATAGCCTGTACCAAAGCAGGCCCGGGTTTTCTCAGGTGGTGGAAGGCAATATTCAAAGAGCCGTCAGTTGGGAAACAACCTGTCTGTTAGAACTGTACGGCGGTTTATATATATGGGATCGAGGTATTTTGGAAAAATTGGGAAAAAACGCATCATTACAGTTAAGTGCCAGTCCGTTTATGGCCTTGAAAACTTTAAGCAATCGGGAAAAGCGTTTGTATGTGGGTAACGGGGAAACCCTGTTTTATATCCGGCGTGAAACCATTGATGACGGTACGACGGTAAAACATTTCCTGATCCATACCTTTGAGAATGAACTGACCGATAAAGATAATAAGTCCTATAAATTGCCTCAAGCGGATATTGTAGCCACTTGGCACAACCGATTATGGGCCGCCGATGGTACTAACATTATTTACCATTGCACCAATGATAAGCCGAACCATTGGGATCCCATTAACGCCATTGCTATTCAGGGCGGCAGTCAGTCCACTGTCACCGGACTGTTCCCACTGGGCGACCGATTAATTATATCCACTCCGGCCTCATTATGGCAGATCACCGGCAACAGCCCCTATAACTGGCAAGTCAATCAGGTAGTGTATGGACATGGAGCCATCAATACTGAAGCGGGAACAACAGACGGCCACCGTTTTTATTACATGGACGGACAAGGTATTTATGAACTGGGACGCATGGAGTCTGTCTCCGATCCTATCAAAAAACTGTTTGAGACCCCGGATTCCACGGCCAGTCTACAACTGGACAGTAAAGGGATCTATTTGTATGCACTCATCAATCGCCGGTTAATGGTCTATAACACCCATGCTCAATATTGGGGAGAAATAAAACCGTCAAACCCTGACGATACTTTCAAGGGTATTATCATTATAGGCGGCAATATGGCGGTTTATGGAGATAATGGGTTATGGCTGGAAAGCAGCGATTATGCACCAGACTGTTTGTTGAATGGGGAAGAACAACCTGTTTCCAGTAAACTCCGGTCATGGTCAATCCAACCAAACGAATACGGATCTGCCGCCTTGAATCGTATCTATATCAATGTGGAAGGCGGTTATCAGGGTACTGCCGATTACCGTGTGTATAAAAACCGTCAGTCGGCTCCCATTGCAGAAGACAGGTTTTCCACCTGGCTTTTCATCCCTCAGGAATTACCCATTAATAAAGAAGAAATCTTATACCGTGAAGGCAGCGAACAGCATTTTATTGAAATCCCCCTGAATATTTCGGCGAAAACTTTTGAGCATGAAGTGGAGGCAAAAGGCTTCATCAAGTTTCATGGCTTTGATCCCCGTTACCAGTTTACTGAAAGGATAGATAAGGCATGAGTGGAATCATAATTGAACATGTGACCTCTGTTGATGCCATCGAACGAAATTTTTCACGGCTGAATGAAGCGTTGGTTGCTATGCAAGGCGGATCTATGGCTCTGGAAAATATCAGTGGCTATGAAAATTTGGCTACTAAAACTTTTGTGAATGAGGCATTGAAAAAAGTCCAATACGCTGTCGGTGATATCCATATTTCAGAAACAGAGACCAACCCGACGGATAAATTTGGCTACGGTGAATGGGATCTGATCGGGAAAGGAAAAACCCTGATGGGTATAGATGAATATGACGATGACTTTAAGACACCGGGAAAAACCGGCGGGGAAAAACAACACACGTTAACTGTAAATGAAATGCCAAGCCATACCCATGATTATGAATCATTGGGTTCGGGTGGCAGACACCTGGACGGTGAAAAAGGTCATTTTGCCAGAAGTGAAAAAGAACTATTTACCAGCCGTTCAACCGGAAGAGGAAAACCTCATAATATCTTGCAGCCCTATTACTGTGTGTACATATGGAAGCGCACAGCATGAATGAAACCCTGTTACCGAAAGTGGCAACAAAAGCCATTACCTTGGACGTAAAAGCTGATAAGCCCTTTCAGATAAAACACGACCTGGGCCGGCTTCCTGATGGATGGTTGGTCATTGACCAGGATAATCCCGTCACTGTCTGGCGCACCGGAATAAAAGACACTTCCGTGATTCAACTGATAGCAGACAATGATGCCCGTATCTCTTTAGTGCTGCTTTGACTGAAAAGCCAGTTGCCGTATAAGGAGTAAGTCATGAACAGAAGTAATGCACTCAGGGAAGAAGATGTTTTTACCGAAGCCAGTGAACCAGATCCTCAGGAAGAGGATAAGCCCAAAAAGCGACAGAGACGTAAGCGGAAAGTAGATTTATCCCAATCCCCCATCAAAGATATTCAAGGAATTACACCAGGCTTATGGCCGAACAATCCACTACACAGGATAGGCAGTTATTACCTAAATTTACAGACAGTTCATTTACAGGAAGGTGAAATCGGCAAGTTCTCCAATCTGCCGGAATACTGGGTATTTGAGCGGCTGGACGTTCATGGGCTCAACCCACCGGATCAGGATATGGAACTGGAAGTTTTGATCGGCGGTAACGGCAACGGGGAACCGACGGAAACCGTCGGTACTTTCTTTATTCCCAAAGGAAAAACTTGTTCTGTATGCCGGACACGACAGGAAACGTTAACGGGACGGTATATTGGCAGCCGGGACATTTATCTGAAAATGCACCGAAAACCGGCTAAAGAGGGAAGGATTGTTATTAACTTTTCTGGCTATTTGATTGAACCCTGGCGGTAGAACCATGAAAAACCGTGCGGATGAAGTCATTTACCTGATGCGACAATATCCGGGCCATGCCTTCAGTGACATGAAAGCCTGCTTGTTGATGAACCTTGTCCGTTATGAATGGAACAGTAACCGTTGGGCAATGGTCGTGGACGAGGATAACCGTATTTTAGGCTGGATGAGCTGGTATTGTTTTGATACCCCCAGTTTACTGTCTATCCGGGATCGTGGTTTAGTTGGCTGTTATTATCAAAACATTCCTTTAAATGATGGCCAGCATGTATTTGTTTGTAACTCTATTGTCCGGCCTGGACAGCCTGTTAAGGTCTTCAGGAATTTACGTAACATGGTCTATGAGGCGAACAAAGGAAAGCAAACCATTAACGCCTGGTTGTGCAACAGGAAGAATCAACAACGATGGTTCTGTAAACCTATAAGTAAAAGGAGGCAGAAATGTCAGGATCTATAGCGGGAGGCAGCAGCAAATCATCCACCAAATCCAGCAGCCGGGTCAGCACATCAGAAGAACTGGAAGCTTATTTCAGTAAGATTAATCAGTTATCAGGGGGACGGTTGCAGCAGATGGCCACCCAGGGAACGCCCACTACCCAATATAACCAACTAACCCCGGAAGAATTAAAACGCATTGGTGGAGCGGGTGAAACCCGCCGTAATGTCATTTATTCAAACCTGTCCAACACAATGGATCGTGTCAGTAAAGATCCTTCCATGACCTATGCCCAGAAGCAACGGTCTAACCAACTGGCCAATGAAGCAGCCACCAATCAACTGGATGCCATCAATAAAGAAACTGAGGCGGCCTTAACCGGATTAAGCAGTCAAGAAAGAATGCGGGATTATCAGGCTCGTTTAGCCAATGCCGGTTTGACAAGACAGGATTTAGCATTGTTATCACAAATTTACTTTGGCGGAAAAGGCCAATACTCACAAAGCAAATCGAAATCGAGTGCTTGGAACGCCCAATTTTCAGGTGGAGTAAAATAAGCATAGGTCATAAATATGGGATTCTTTGAAGCATTATTATCACCTGTTGGCAAAGTTTTTGGGGGCGTACAAAAAGCATACGATGATACAGTTATATCCGGCAGACGCGCACGGGCTGAAGAACTGAATGCAGAAAAAAAACAGCAGCAGCAAATAGCGTATAACCGTGTGGCAACCCTGGAACAGCAACGCAAGTCAAACCCAGAAGCCTGGGGAGTCCCGGAACAATTACAATTATACAATGCTTATGGAAATGCCGGCATTGACCCGGAAAAACGGCTGAAGTACCAGCAGCAAAGGGAACAACAACAGTTATTCCAGGAAGCATTCGACCAGATAGAAGATCCCGTCAAACGTTTGAACGTCCTTAATAAGAACACGGTGCAGAATGTTAAGTTCAGCGGCGGTACGGCCTATAACCCGTATGATACAGAGAATTGGTATGTGGGCAGCACATCCAAAAACCGGGCCGAAGCCCGGCAAGCACAACAAGAAGCCGAGTTAAACCAATTACGGACACAAACGGTAAAAACTTTTCTGGAAGATCCTGATATCAATCCCATGCTAAAAATGGATGCCGCACAGGATAAATCTGTTTTTAAAGGCGAACGGATTACGGTGGATGACGGAAAAGGTAATTTATCCACGTCCTATGCTGTCCTTACGCCTTCCGGGGAAATGCGAGCGGCTCCTGTTCTGGAAAAAGGAACGGGAAACCCCCTGAAAATTCCCACAACGACACGCACGGGACAACAATACAAACTGACCAGATCCCCCCCAGAGGAATGGAACTATATTTATCAGAATAAGGCAAAGTCCGATTCGTTTGGAATCCGGCCAAGTGCATATGAAGTATTAACCAACAGTCTGGAAGACTGGACACGGGGACAATATGGAAAACCCATTCCCGTTGATATCAAGACGATGATAAAACGGGAAAACATGACGGATAAGGAAAAAGGCGATTTACTGGCTTTAGTCGATTCTTATGAAGCTGCCACCGAGAAAATCAACCAACCCGCCCAAGCCACGGTGAGAAAGCCAACGGGGAAGCTCCCCGCTATCCCGGATTCCCAGTACATACCGTCGCCCTTGCCGGTAACTCCTCCTGATCTGACGACGCCCCCACCGACTCCTGAACCTCAGGCTCCTCCCAAACAGCCATTGACTACGCAGGCTATTGGTGAGGCTATGCAGGAGATAAGTAGCGGAAAACCTTCCGGCCAAGTGCTGAATGGATTGGAACAGCAAGGTTATGACCTGTCACAAGAGTCCATCGGTTTAATGGCGGTCAATGCCGTGAATCAAGGCGTACCACCGGAAGTCATCCAACAGTATTTTTCTGCCTTGGGCATTCAATGGAATCCGGGAAACCCATCTCATGCACAGTGAAGAAGTCCGACAAAGAAACCAAAGAATGACTTATAAGATTAAACACCATTGCATAAAACATCGAACCATACCATCAGGATATGTGACCCCGGAAGCGGCTAAAAACTATTTGCACAAAAAGATTAAGGATGACATTGAGCAGATTGAAAAGATAATGAAGCAAGGTTATGTCCAAGCCACCAAAGATAACCGTTATCAAATTCAGCCGATGGATTACCACCGGGCAAAACTGACCATCGCCTATAAAAAACGCCTGTTGAAGCAACTCAATACCTATTATCAGTGGAAACCGATGTGAGCAATAGCGTACAACGAAAAGACCCTAATATATGGTTCAGCCATCTGAATGACCGGCAACAAGAGATGCCGGTTAATCGTTCTGTTGTGGCCCAATTATCCGAAAGGCCCATACAACCCGGAACATTGCCGAATATTCCGTCCCCGTCACGGCAGCCGCCACCTGTACAAAATGAGCCGGTCAATCCATTGGTAGATCTGTACCGATCCGGCGAAATGGAAAAACAGATTGAACAGGCCAAGATCCCACCCGCCACTACTTTGATGTCTTCCGCCAATGAAGAAAACCCGCTGGCAGACCTGTACCGATCCGGCGCAATGGAAAACATGATTCTTCAGACAGAAGACGCACAATATATAAAAACAGTCCACCAGTGGGAAAAGAATCAGTCGTTAAGAAAGCTGTACCGCAGAACCCCGGGGGGAATGCACGACTTTCCGAATACCCCCCCGCCCCCATTACCGGAACGGGATTTTGAAACCATACAAAATCAGATGAGCCGGGGAATTAACTACTTACGGAATCATGAATTAGACCGTATATTTGAGAACATTGAACAGGGCAATATGACCCCGGATCAAGAGGGATGGATCGCCCAAGCACTGGAACCCCAGTTACCGGATAATTTAAAACAACAGCTACAGGTATCCCGTTTAACCCGGGACAAGCTGTTGCAGATGAAACAACAGGCCCAGGAAGAAGCAAAACAAGCACAGGCTTTAAATAAAGAAAGTCTGTATATGTCACCTGGCCAAATAGCAAAAGATCCCCGATTACAGTCCGCCAGCGAAACAGGCCAGGTCTTCAAACGGTCAATCGCCAAAGGCCTGACCGCCAATTACGCCTATTCGCCGGATGAAGATAAACTGCAATCTGATAACCCGGAAATCCAGGCTTCTGAACGAGCAAAGACCATTTTTTACCGGCAGCAGGAAGGAACCCATTTTGTAGCATCATTGGCCGGGCAAATAACCGGCGCAATGGGCCCTATGACCGTGGCCACAAAGTTTCTTAGAGCCGGCAAAACAGCAATAGCCGCTAAGCATTTGAAAGCCGGGACACCCATTAAGTATATTGCCAATGTATTGTCCCGATCCGCTGCACCTACCACCACCGCCGGAAATTTAGCAGAAGGTGCATTAGTGGGAGCCGGATACGATATTTCTAGCCGGCCGGAAGGATCAGAAACCATGAACCTGAAGGAAGATCTTCAGGCCCGGTTACAACAGATGGGTTTCGGTATTGTGACAGGCGCCGTAGGCGATTTGTTATTAACAAAACTTTTGCCGGGATTATTAAAAAGTGGTGTCCAATTAAAATCTTTGTCAGACCTGACAAGAAACACAGTTAAAAAACGTCGGTTAGATAAAATAGCCCGGAAAATGAACTATAAAAATTTTGATGAACTTGTCAGTCAACACCTGGAAATCATTCCTGATGAACAGGGCAATCGTGTCCGGTTAAAACAACAGTCAATAGAATCCTTACCCCAACAACCCGGAACCGGAACAAAAACCCCACCACAACCACGGGATACACTGCCCCATGCCGAAAACGAACCCGCTTCACCGGCAACCCCGCAACAACGCATCGCAGAAGATCAACCGGGAATCCCCCTGGGAGAACAGCCAGCACCCCATTATCCTGAAAAAGATGAAACGCCCACGGGAGAAAGAAAACAAAACCGGCAGCGTACTGACGGACGAACAACGGAAACGCTTGAACGAATTGTTGAAAGACGTACCGAACCCGTTATAACGGAAAACACGGAAGCCCCTGTCCCACACAAAATAGATCAGTTGGAAACCGTAGAAGCCCCGTTGGATAAATTGATTCTCAGCGAGGACGTACCACAGTTCAAAAGTGGGGCCAACAAGGAAGGGATTGTAGAGCCGTTAGGAGGACGGTTTGACCGTACCGGCGTGGCACCTATACAGGTATGGGTAAGAAAAGACGGACGACATGAAATTATCAGTGGACGGCACAGAGTAAATCTGGCGCGCCAAACGGGTGAAAAAACAATCCCCGCCCAGTATCATTATGAGTCTCAAGGTTTTGATAAACAACAGGCCGCCGCCTTAGATGCCCTGTTAAACATTCGGGAAGGCCAAGGTAAGGTAAAAGATTATGTCCAATACTTCAGAAACACCCAACCCACCCAAGCGCAGGCAAACGCAGACGGAGTTCTGGCAAGAGCAACGGGCAAACGGGCTTACACAATCGCAACTCAGGGAGGTGATACGCTCATTACCGCCCATAGTGCCGATGAACTCACCGACGAAGCCGCCACAAGAATAGCCCAGGCTGCACCAAACAACGAAAGGTTACAGGCTGTCGGCATGAAGGCAGTCCAGGAAGGAAAGCCCCTTCATGTGGCTGAAAACATGGTGAAAGCGGTTAAGTCCATAACGAACAAAACCGCCACATCAACCCATGATATGTTTGGCTTTGACGACAGTGCCTTGAAGGAAGCTGAACAACTGGCCCGAAAAGCCAGCGCAAAACAGGCAGACATTCAACGTTCTTTATCCGCCGTACAGGGAGCTTCCAAAAGACCAGACTTGGCCGCCAAAGAAGGCGTTAACGTCAAAGACCCGGAAGCCCTGAAAAAACGCATTGCACAATTAAAGGCAGAAAAACAAGCCTGGCAAAACTGGCACACTGATCCAGTGTTAACCGCCCAGTTAAAAGATAACATTCCTTCTACGGCAAAACAGGAAATACCGCCTACAAAAACAGAAAAACCGGATGACCTGGAACTGACGGCCCCCACCGAAGCGGAATTAACCGTCAGGAAAAAGCGGATACAGGAAACAGAAAACCAGCGACGACAAACTCAACAGGCTGCCGAGTTAAAAGCCAAGGCAGACAGTGAAGCTAAAGATTTTGAACTGGGTATCCAGGGAAGTGGGAAAGATGTTTCTAGTAAGCAGGGCAATTTGTTGGGTCTTGCAAAAAGTAGACAGTTGCCACCTGAAGAATGGCCGCTTGATTACAACCTCCCAAAAAATACTAAAGCTGGCGGAACAAAAGAAGGAGAACCGCCAAAGGTGCCAGGTGCTACTTCCAAAGAAGGCTTCCCGCAAACGTCCGAAACGTACCAAGGCCAGTTCTCCAATAAAAAGTATAACAAAACTATTAATCGTTCTCCAGATGTGCCAGTAGAACCTAAGCTAAAACAAGATTTATCAAAAAATGGAGAAAAAACACGCATCAGCTTGAAAAGTAGCGAAAAAACCAGTGCTACTACCCAAACCATTCAAGCTAAAGCATCTAAGGAATCATTAGAGCATATCCCTGTTATCAACAACCCAGATCCAAAAGAAAAAAACCTGAAAGGTGGTCCTTATACCCTGGATTACCATAACCAGTTATTTAAGACCTTAACCGACGGTAAGTTGTCCGCAGATAATTTCAAAGAAGCGTTTTCAACTTTAGTGAACAATAAAGAGGAAGTGACAACCCGGTTAAACAAGTACACCAAAAAACAATTAATGAACATGAGCCGCCGGTATGCTGATAAAAAACCCCAAGCCGTTGACCATGCCTTTGAACGGTTAATCCACCGCTTTTTACTGGATAAGGAAGCCCCTGCTTTTACATGGGAACCATTTGGCTACAACAAACAAACCTACGCTGAAGCCAAAGCCGCACAACAAAAACAGATAGCGGATATTGTGAATAATCTAAGTCAGGAGGATTTGGACAGATACGGGCAATACATCACGGAAGCGGTAGAGCAACGGAAAAAGCAAACTGCTGAAAAAAATCTGAAAATGGCAACGCCGGAAACCCTGGAAGATTATCATCTGATTGTCCGGGAAAAAGGCACAGAAAGCCTGTCCCCCGCACAGAAAGAAAGCTATGACCAACTTACCGCAGAAGCCCAGTGGCGAGCAAAAGAAAAAGAACAACCGACTTCATTAGCCAGAATAAAAAATTCAGATACGCCCCTGGAAATCAATCCCATTGAAAAATCCACCCATACCAAAACCGGCAAGACCATTTATAACCTGTCGTTAAAAACACGACTGGGAAAACAGGCTTTTGCCGAAGCTGCCGCGCAAGCGCGAACCATGAAAGGCGGTTACTGGAAGGGAAAGTTTTGGTTGCCATCGGAAAAAGATGCCAAACAGTTTATGAATTGGCTGAACGGTCAACAAAACCCACCCACGGCCAGGGTAATGGAAAAGGAAACGGCCCAGATAAGCAAACAGGCCGAAGCATTGAGAGCCAAGGCGGATAAATTGGAGGAGTCCGGCACAAAAGCATTGAACCAGGAAAGAACCACCAATACACCCAGACAAATGAATATGGCTGCCAGTGCCAGCGAGAAAGCCAATGAACAAATAAAGTTTGCCCAGACACTACGCAATATCGCCAATGCCATAGAAGAAGGATCGGTAAAATTTTTATCCAGATTGTCAGATAAGACACAACTGGAGCTTTTGCAAAGCATCAAACGCCGTGCCATTCCCGAAAAATTCTTTGAGGAAGATTATAACGGATTTCGGATGGTTCGGGACATCAAAGAAGGCCTGCAACTGACAGACTACATTGACCGAGTAAAACTGCCCAGGCCGTTTCTGTACAGGGAATTTACTGTAAAACTCATAAAGGCCATGAAAGGCAAGCGCGGTTTTTCTCGTACACGGGAAAAACTGGACACGTTATATCATGCGGCGGTTCGTAATGATGAACGTGTAGTCAACATCCCTAATAATAATGAAGTCATCCAAAAGCTGGATGAGTACGGGAAAATATTCGGCTATGACGATTTAGGATGGCATTTTGAGGAGTCGATCAAAGACCTGAAACGGTTGCAACGGATGGGACTGACCACCGATGAACAATTAAGAGCCGCCATTCGTGAACTGGAAACCGTCACCAGCAAAGAAAGTGCCTCTGTTACGCAACAAAAAAAACTGGATGAATTGCGTTTCAAGATCAAACAATCCCTGAAAGGATTCAATGACTTTTTCCCTACGCCGGAAGCACCGGCGAACCGAGTCATGGAATTGGCGGATATAAAAACTGGCATGAAATCTCTGGAGCCTCACGGAGGAATGGGTCATCTGGCGGAAAAAATACAGGCATTAGCCGGAAAGGATAATGTAGATATTGTGGAACAGTCCCAACAACTGGCGGATTACCTGAAAGCGACAGGCCATAAAGTAACCCAGGGGGATTTTCTGAAGTACGGTGAAAAAGACATTTATGACCGGATTGTAATGAATCCGCCCTTCAGTAAGGATCAGGACATTGACCATGTTATACACGCTTATGATTTACTCAAGCCCGGCGGAAAACTGGTTGCCATAACCAGTAATATGGCAGGACTTCGCACCAATAAAAAGAACCGGGCTTTTTCGCAATGGCTGGATGAGGCAGATGCACATGTGGAAGACTTGGAGTCAGGCTCCTTCAAAAGTTCATTTAATCCGACCAGTGTGAATACCAAAATCATTGTAGTGAACAAGCCGGTTAAAACGAATGCAGACCTTAGACAGGAGCAATTCTCATCCAAAGATATATCATCCGATCAAAAAGAAAACAATAAGCATCCTCCTGGTACCAGCTTATACAGTAACCCGGTTATTCCTGCTGCTAGGGAAGCGGCCAAATTACTGAAGCTGAATCCAGCAGCGTCTTTCGGGGGAGCCGTCTATGGTGGAATTGCCGGCGCAGACCAAAGCGAGGCGGAACCTTTTTCCGCAAAATGGTGGCTAGCAATGGCAACCGGAGCCGGAATCGGTGCCACTGTCGGCAGTGCCTCTTTTCATACATTAAAGACGTTTCCAGTGAAAGGGAAAACAGTCTTCGGAAAAAACAGCTATGCAAAACAGGCGGCGAATTTCATGAAAAGCCAGGTACGGCGCATACTGGGCATGAGCCGTGGAGACACGGAAGTTATTGCTCTGGGCAAACGTCAGAAATTGATGAAAATGGTGATTCAGGAACAGGCGGAACAGGCCGGGAAATTTCTGTTGGAGAAATTTACGCCGGCCCAACGGGCAAAAATGGCGGATTTGATTGAACAGCGGGGAATCATTGCGGAAGGGAACCTGTTGCATAAACAAGCTAAGGAACTGGATGACTTTATCCAGTTTACCGGGAAAAAACTGCAAGAACTGGACATGCTGGACAAGGATATTGATCTGGGGGGATACATTCATCGCTATTACGATAAAGATCTCGGCTTGAGTGGTTTAGTAAGAGCCTTACAACCCAAAGGAAAAACTCTGTCCGGGACATGGAGCAAACGCAGGGGATTACAGGAAGTCAAAGACAGTCGTTACCTGTCACCGGCAGCCCGGGAGTTAATGCAAAAAGTCCAGAAGCTGCAAGCGGATGAACATCCGCTGAAAAACAAAACCGGGGATCTGTTGGACGATGAAACCCAACAACAGATAACCCAAATAAAGCAACAGCTGAAAGATCTTCAGGCCACGGAACTGAGGGAATATATAGGCCCTGAAAACGGCAAACTGGTCAGTTACTTTATGGTGTGGGATGAAGTGCCGGTCATCCCTGGATTAAAACGGACGGTTCCCCGTAAACCGGCGACCGCTGAACAAATAGAAGGATTACCGCCCACTATTAAAGAGCCGGGATCAAAAGGAAATCTGGCATTAACTGACCGGCGTTGGACGGTTGACGGTATGAAAGGCAATGATGCTATTTTACATCGTGACTGGACAACCGCCGAGCGGGAACAATGGGGTGAAATTCATGATGTGGCTTATCGTCTTGTCCGTGGACAGGCTGAAGTAGCCCATGATCTTTCATTGGGAACCTTTTTTAAAACCGTCTACGACCAGTTAAACGGCAAAAAAGTCAGTGATATGGCAATAGAAGGATGGATCAAAGTACCGGATACTACGGTAGGACAAAGCCGGTTGAAAAAATACGGGGCCTTATCGGGTAAGTATGTAACGCCAGATGTATGGAAAGCTATCAAACATCAGGGAAGGAATCCGTTAGCCAGTCTATTTAACAATCACCCGGCCATTAAAACCTACCTGTCGGGTTTAGGACGATGGAAAATCTACAAGACCGTTTATAATCCTGTTTCTCATATGAATAATGTCGTCAGTAACCTGCAAATGTATTACCTGTCGGATCACGAAGGGAAATACCTGGCTAAATCCTTTAACGCATTACGTAAAGGCGACAGTAGCGTACAGGAAGCCAAGGAAGCCGGATTGTTTGGAGCAGACTGGTTAAGCAGTATCAGCAATATTGGAGAGTCCTATACGAAAGACATTAAGGAGCTTCTGGAAAAACTCAGGACACAACCGGAGATCCCGGATATGCCGCAATCCGTGGAAGCAGTCATGGGACTGAAAGAACGGTTTATTCATAGTCTGGAAAAAACCGGAAAATTCCTGAACAAGCCCATCAAGTTTGCCACGGACAAGGCGAAACAAGCCTACCGGATGGAAGACGAGTTCTTCAAAATGGCGGTATACCTCAGTGCCAGGGATAAGGGAATAAAACCGTTTGAAGCTGTGGAAGAAGCCAATAAATTTTTCTTTGATTACGATGATATGCCGACGGCCATGAAAGTGGTGCGTGATTTGCCTCTGGGAAGTCCGTTCATCAGTTACACTTATTTTGCTATCCCCGCGCTGGTCAAGACAGCGGTAGAAAAACCGGAAAAATTACTGGCCCTTGCTGCGGCCCTGGAAGGGTTCAACTATGCGGCCCAGGCTATTAACGGGGATCTACAAAAGGAAGGATACTGGGATCGACAGGCCGATGAGAATGTCCTGTTACCGGACTGGGTGAAAGGCCGGAGTTTATGGGGCGGAATAAATAATTTATCTATTCCGTTTGTGGAATCCTATAAACTCGGCCTGGCTAATGCCAATGTGGGAGGCAATCCCTCTTTAGGGCAGACCAAGAAAGGAGAATGGTGGCCGGAGGTATTGGGTTTCTGGGGAGCGGGCCCGGAGGGAAGTAACCCTGTTATCAAACTTTTATTTGATATCAGTAATAATAAGGACTGGAAAGGAAACCCCATTGCAGAGGAAGGCGCACCTGTTACTGAAAAATGGCGCAAGGCCATTAATTACATTTACCAGAATTTAACCCCCAGTAATCCGTTATTTCCCGGCAGCTATTCCCAACAAAAGATTTTGGAAGGCCTGGCGAACAATGTCCGGCAAGCCAGGGAAGCAGGCCAGGAACCTAATATGTTGATTGAAAGCATAGTGGATTTAGCCAATGCCAGCAGTGAAGCCCTGGGAGGCACCCAGTTCACAGGGAAAGACAGAGGAGGTAACGATATATTAACCCGGGATGCCCTGTGGGGCGCAATGGGGATTAAATTAAGGCCAATAACACCGAAACAGGACAGACGTTATAAGGTATCTGAAATTAACCGCAAGAATATGGATAAAAAACAATGGATGAATCGTCAGGCCCGGGACTATAAGGAAAACCGTATCAGCAAAAAACAATATGAAAACAAACTATCTGAGTATAAAACATCGACCCACCACTTAAAAAAAGACCGGAAATTGTTGGAGTCAGCTTATAAGAATGTGGTGAATCAATAAAATCAGTTCCCGCGTGAATGACTCCCGCTAAGCTGCTACGCAGCTATAGCCGGAGCTTCTACAGTCCGTAGACCGTATTCTAATGACAATGGATTGATTGTCATGGGTTAAATAAGTGGGCTTTACCTCCCCCCCCAATAACAGTTTGAATCGGACAAGCCGGTGAATCAAATGTTATACGCCTTAATCTGGTTTTTTCAGTGAGCAAACCATGTTGTCTATTTGGCTAATGATACCTTCAACACTATCGCACAGCTCAAAGTTTGGAGACTCATCCTTCCAGTGAATTTTCCATAACCACAGTGCAAGACTTGATGCCTCAATGTGTGCCAGTGTTAGCTTATCTCGTAGAACGCATACTTCGCTTGCCAGCAATATCATATCGTGATCTTCATTTGTTGGCTGCAACAGATCGGGAAGTTCTGCGCTTATCCGGCCAGCATTACCTAGAGCCTGTTCTAATGTTCTTTCCATAAAGTCCTCTGCATTCCGGCGCATAACAACAGCATGGTCGGGACTATTGCCCGTCATACCGTGGTTAAGTGTTCACTAAGCTAATGTATTCGTTCCGCAACTTATTACCTTGCTGTTCCGTAAACATCTTCTTTGGCTTGCAACCATATGGACAGGTCAAGACATCTGATTTTGAATGTGTCGTGGACTTTTAATTTATTTTCAACTTCCTTGATGGCTTCATCCAGTCCGTCACCATAAACAACCGCACCATTACAAAAAGACATGGAAACGAATTTCCATAACCCAGCTTCTTCCATTATTCCTTGTTGTTGATAATCTTGTTACCATTCACGACAAATTTTTTCAGATTTTTTACAACGCATTGTAACGGCCTATGATGTTTTAAAAGTCATAAAAAGGAGGGAAAAATATTTTCTCCCATTCTCCCAGAGAAAAAATAAAAGGAATTCTATCGATAGAATCCTATTTATAAAACAACAAAAAAATAATAAAAACTATTTTTTTTATTTAAAATAAATATTTAAATACTGTATATATATATATATAGTATAAACTGAAACTATAGTTTTAATGCAACATTGTGTCTTTTTGTCTTTTTGTCTTTTTGTCTTTTTGTCTTTTTGTCTTTTTGTCTTTTTGTCTTTTTGTCTTTTTGTCTTTTTGTCTTTTTGTCTTTTTGTCTTTCACCGTAACGAGAGGATTTATATTATGAAAGATGATGAAT
>NSIT01000081.1_pt1 | contig 15092 bp, 12 predicted proteins | sample 1450681 | NCBI WGS metagenome assembly NSIT01 (sample SAMN07455404, study PRJNA386592) | invertebrate metagenome | isolation source: Endozoicomonas-like sequences binned from scallop gill tissue | host: Pecten maximus | place: United Kingdom: Lyme Bay MPA | collected 2013-06-01
ATCAGGCACTACTCAAAAAAAGACAGCAATTTCAGGAAAAGATTGATCAATGGCATAAATCACATCATTTCAATAAAAAAGATTACAAACAGTTTTTAACAGACATTCATTATATTGAACCCAGTCCTTCTGATTTTCAGATCAGCACTCATAATATCGACACAGAAATCTCATCTCAAGCAGGCCCTCAATTAGTTGTCCCTATTAATAATGCCCGTTTTTCTGTAAATGCCGTTAATGCCCGGTGGCAAAGTTTATACGATGCCCTTTATGGCAGTGATATTATTCCATTAGAAAAAACAACAACGAGCAAAGTCAGTTACAATCCGGCTCGTGGTAAAAAAGTGATAAAGTGGTGCAGAGATTTTCTGGATCAGACTGCTCCCCTGATTCAGGGTAGCCATCATCAAGCCAGTCATTATGCCATCAAGGAGGGAACTCTAGCTGTTACACTGGATAATCACGTTATCACTGCATTAAAAGAACCTGAAAAACTGATTGGATTTCAGGGAGAAAAGGCTTCTCCTGAAACTATTTTATTAAAAAACAATGGGTTGCATATTGAAATTCAGAGAAACAAAAACTCTTCCGTCGGACAGTCGGATTATGCCGGAATTAGTGATATTGTCATAGAGGCTGCCCTGACGACTATTATGGATTGTGAAGATTCTGTAGCCGCCGTAGATGTTGAGGACAAGGTTCTTGTTTATCGTAATTGGTTGGGATTAATAAAAGGGGAATTAAACGCTTCATTTATAAAAAAAGGCAAACACATCACCCGTTGCATGAATTCGGACCGTCATTATCAAACGGCTACCGGTTCAAAACTGACTTTACCCGGGCGAAGTTTGATGCTGATACGCAACGTAGGGCACCTGATGACTACCGATGCTGTTTTAGATTGCCATCATCAGGAAATTCCCGAAGGAATTCTAGATGGTTTTTTTACTGCCCTTATTGCTTCCCATGACCGGAAAAAAAATAACTTATGCAGGAATAGCCGGACAGGCAGTATCTATATTGTTAAACCTAAAATGCACGGTCCTGAAGAGGTCGCCTTTACCTGTGATTTTTTCCATTGTCTTGAACAGATGCTGAATTTACCCGAAAAAACCATCAAACTGGGGATTATGGATGAGGAAAGAAGGACATCAATCAATCTTAAAGCCTGTATTCATCAAGCTCGTGATCGGGTAATTTTTATCAACACCGGCTTTCTTGATCGTACGGGTGATGAAATTCACACCAGTATAAAAGCTGGTCCTGTTGTACCTAAAAACAAAATGAAAAACACCTCATGGATACAAGCTTATGAAAAAAGAAATGTAGAAATAGGCCTGAAATCAGGATTTACCGGTAAGGCTCAGATTGGTAAAGGTATGTGGCCTATGCCGGACAGAATGGCTGATATGCTGGATGTAAAAATAGAACATCTGTTATCCGGAGCGAATACCGCCTGGGTTCCTTCACCGACCGCCGCCGCCCTGCATGCTTTGCACTACCATAAAATTAATGTAGTCAATAAACAGAAGGGATTGATTGCAGCTAAGATTCATACTCCTGTAGACGAATTACTGTCGATTCCTTTACAAAAAAACATTGCTCGATTAACTCCTGAAACTATCCAAAATGAATTGGAAAACAATGCTCAGGGTATTTTAGGCTATGTGGTTCGTTGGGTGAATCAGGGTATCGGTTGTTCAAAAGTACCCGATATCAATAACATTGGATTAATGGAAGATCGGGCCACCTTAAGAATTTCCAGTCAGCATATGGCAAACTGGCTGTATCATGGAATCTGCACAGAGCAGCAGATCATGGATACCCTGAAAAAAATGGCACGGGTGGTTGACCAGCAAAACGTATCTGATCCGGATTATGTATCGATGGCACCTGATTTTAATCAAAGCGTTGCGTTTCAAACAGCCTGTGACCTTATTTTTAAAGGGCAAACACAGCCGAATGGCTATACAGAGCCACTATTGCATCAGGCAAGACGAAAAGTAAAAAAACTTCAGCAAATAAAATAAAAACAGGTACACACAGTGATACTGTTTTTTTATACAGTACCGCTGTTTATGTGCTATTTATTTTAATGGGATGACTTTTTGCATTGAAAAAAGCAAGAGAATCCTTGACGGAATCCCGCTCTTTTCTGTTATAACTGAACAAAGTCGATAAACAAAACAAGGATAGTTGCATGTCTGATCTGATCAACAGCTTTAAGGACGAACATGTACGAATAACTGATACTCTATTAGAGGTTCAAAATGTTGGTATCAGTTCAAATGCCGGTCAAAAATTGATGCAGTCTGCGAAAGGCTATCTGGTTGCTCATTTAAGAAAAGAAGATAAAGAGCTGTATCCGGTGTTATGGAAAGCGGCAGAACAAGATTCAGAGCTTAAGAAAACTCTGGAAGTTTATGCGAAGGATATGGAAAAAATTACCGACAGTGCGCTGGCTTTTTTTGACAAATACCAAAAAGAAGGGGATGAAGCCGAGTTTGCTAAAGACAGCAGAGGATTAATGAAAGTCCTGCTAAAAAGAATCAGTAATGAGGAAACGGTGTTATATAAAAAATACAATGAAATTGTAAGTTACTACTAAAAAGGTAAACAATAAAAAAGCAGCCTGCTTTTGACTGCTTTTTTATCTTTATAACACTGTACTGCACACGATTTGTTATAATTTTCTAATATTTTCAGCCTGTTGCCGGGCATTACCTGTGTAATCCTTTGGCGTTAAAGCCTTCAGTGCATTTTTAGCCTCCTCAGGAAGTTCCAGACCATCGATAAATATCGCCAGAGCTTCCTGATTGATACCGTTCTTACCACGGGTTAACACTTTCAGTTTTTCATAGGGTTTTTCGATGCCATAACGACGCATGACTGTCTGAATAGGTTCTGCCAATACTTCCCAGGCATTCTCCAGATCCTGTTCAATCATCGGTTTGTTGACTCTCAGTTTTCCGTTGCCTTTTAAGGTGGATTCATAGGCAATAAGGCTATATCCGATGCAGGTTCCCAGATTCCGTAATACGGTGGAATCCGTCAAGTCGCGCTGCCATCGGGAAATGGGTAATTTCGTTGACATATGCTGCATCAGGGCATTGGACATTCCCAGATTCCCTTCAGAATTTTCAAAATCAATAGGGTTGACTTTATGAGGCATAGTTGATGAGCCCACTTCACCGGCAATGGTTCTCTGACCAAAATATCCCAATGAAATATATCCCCAGATATCTCGGTCATAATCCATTAATATTGTATTAAAGCGAGTTAAAGCATCAAACAGCTCTGCTATGTAATCATGGGGCTCAATCTGAGTCGTATACGGATTCCATTGAAGACCCAGTGCAGTAACAAATTGTTGGGCATGTGTCATCCAGTCAACTTCCGGAAACGCAACGAAATGCGCGTTATAGTTTCCTACGGCTCCGTTTATTTTTCCCATAACAGGGGTGGTTTTAATTTGTTTAAGTTGTCTTTGCAACCGATAGGCAACATTTGCCATTTCTTTACCAACTGTTGAAGGCGTTGCATGCTGTCCGTGAGTACGACATAACATAGGTTGTTCTGCATTATCTACCGCCAGTTGGGTAATGGAGTCTGTGATTTTTTCCAGTGTGGGAATCAGCACATCCTGAAGGCAGGTTTTTAACATCAGCCCGTGGGAAAGATTATTGATATCTTCTGATGTACAGGCAAAATGAATAAATTCACTGTAAGCTGCCAGTTCCGGGCAGGCTGCAATTTTTTCCTTAAGAAAATATTCTACTGCTTTGACATCATGGTTCGTCGTATTTTCAATGCTCTTGATGCGTTCCGCATCGGTCATAGAAAAATGCTGTGCGATTTGATCCAGTACATAATGAGCGCTTTCGGATAACTCAGGCACCTCTGTAATATCGCTGTTCTTTGATAATGATTGCAGCCACTTGATTTCTAGAATTGTTCTGAAGCGCATCAGACCATATTCGCTGAATATATCTCTTAGGGCGCTGGTTTTATTTCCGTATCGACCATCAATAGGAGAGACAGCAGTCAGTGCATGTAAATCCATAGTATTTACGCCTTATATTGCAAAGTACCAAAAAAAACAGAATCAATAAAAAACGATCAGTGCGCAGGCGCTAACTGACGCAACCCATCCAATAGTTTTTTCCGCTGGAAAAAAAGTTCCCAACGTCGTCCACCGACTTGATGCCAGAGCATGGCAGAACGAATGCCCGCCAACAATAGTGCGCGAACTTTGTCCGGATTTCCCTTCATCTTAAGAACGTTGACATCACCTTTTACCTGAATACGTGCTTTGAAAGTACTGACCGTATCCAGATAAATGCTGGCTATGCTTGAAAAAACATTATCATGGAGCAAACCAAAAATATTGACCTGCTCCTTCACCCGTTCCAGCCTTTGGCCAATAGTTGCTAACATATCAGCATGGCAGCTCAATTTTCGTTCAATGTGAATCAGCGCCATGGTATAGCGAATCACCTCATTATGAATCCGTGTATTTTGCTTATTCAGCAAGGCGGCCAATACTTCAGAGCCCCGATTGAGATGGCTATAAGCGTTACCGTATACTTCAGCAACATTTTCAGGGGATGTTACCAGTAAGCTTTTGATGGAGGTAGCTAAATTATCCTGAGGCAACTGACCTGTCTTGGCTAACTGATCTACTAATGCAGCTGCCTGAAATACTCCGCTCAGAGCAGCTGCGCGTTCTTTATTGCTGTATTTCGCCATGAATGCTCTCTTTGTTGTTTAGCGTTCCTTGTGTATGCAGTTGTTCAATATCTGCATAGGATAGGGACAAAGATCGATGTTCAATAATTCCTCCGCCTAGACAAACATCACCATTGTAGAAAACAACCGACTGACCAGGGGTTACTGCTCTCTGTGGATTATCAAATTTTACTTCATAATGGCCATTAGGCATTTTGGCTAATGTACAGGGCTGATCCATCTGTCGATAGCGCACTTTTGCTGCCAGTTTTTTCGGCAATACCGGAGGCTCGCCGGATACCCAGTCTATAGAAGACGTAATCAGATTGTCAGAAAACAGCAGCGGATGGTTATTGCCCTGCCCGACAATCAACACATTGCGGGACATGTCTTTTTCCACCACATACCAAGGCGCATCAGAGGCATTCTTTAACCCGCCAATGCCAATTCCCTGACGCTGGCCAATGGTGTAATACATTAGGCCACTGTGTTCGCCAATGGCTTTCCCTTCGGTTGTTTCGATAAGGCCTGGCTGAGCAGGCAGATAAGTTTGCAGGAACTGCTTAAATCGACGCTCACCAATAAAGCAAATGCCTGTGCTGTCTTTCTTGTTGTATGTAATCAGTCCGTTTTGTTTTGCCAGTTTTCGGACATCTGTTTTGTCCATATTGCCTACTGGGAAAAAAGTGCGGGCCAATTTATCGGATCCAACTGCATGCAAAAAATAGCTTTGGTCTTTATTTTTATCAATACCTTTGCAAAGCAGTGTTTGACCATTTTCTTCCCTGGTACGGGCATAATGTCCCATAGCAATATAATCAGCATCCAGCATCAGGGCATAGTCTAAAAATGCTCGAAACTTGATTTCTTTGTTGCATAAGATGTCCGGGTTTGGTGTGCGGCCGTTTTTGTATTCCTTTAAAAATATCTCAAAGACATTATCCCAGTACTCTGCTGCAAAATTGGCCTTATGCAGATGAATGCCCAATGTATCGCATATGGACTGGGCATCTTTAAGGTCATCAACGGCCGTGCAATAACTACTGCCGTCATCTTCCTCCCAGTTTTTCATGAACAGCCCTTCTACCTGATAGCCTTGCTGTTGCAATAAAAGGGCTGAGACAGAAGAGTCCACACCGCCGGACATACCGACGATAACACGGGTTTGGGAAGCAGATTTCATTATGACTCGTTCGCTTTAAAATAACCGAACATTTTACCCGTAGAGAGTGATGAGCGCCAGCAGCATATCCGAGACAAAACCTTGTTATATAAAAATTCGATAAAAACTGCATTTATTACTGGTGAATGTTGGTATATCTTACTTATAAAACTGCATAATATCCTTCAGGCAGCCATGATATTAAATAAGAATAACAGCCTGTAACTGAATGATCTGACTGATAAGCAGTCGATCTCACTGAGGAATGGAGCTAACTATGGAGTACCGGAAAATCTCAATCCCTGCTAATGGAAAAAAAATTGAGGTTCGTGATGATTTTTCGCTGGTTGTGCCAGACCACCCTATTATTCCTTATGTCGAAGGAGATGGTATAGGTGTAGATATTACCTCTCCTATGTTGAAAGTCGTCGATGCTGCCGTCAATAAAGCCTATGGCAATAAACGCTCTATTGCATGGATGGAAGTATTCTGTGGCGAGAAAGCAACACAGGTATATGATGCCAATACTTGGATGCCGGAAGAAACGCTGGATGCTTTCAAGGAATTTGTCGTGGGGATTAAAGGACCTTTGACTACACCGGTGGGTGGCGGTATTCGTTCACTGAATGTTGCCTTACGACAAGAACTGGACCTGTTCGCCTGTATTCGTCCCATTCGATGGTTTCAGGGCGTCCCTAGTCCACTGAAAGAACCACAGAAAACGGATATGATTATTTTTCGTGAAAATTCTGAAGATATCTATGCTGGTATTGAATGGGCCGCTGATACATCAGAAGCCCAGCAAGTCATTGCTTTCTTGCAAGATCAAATGGATGTAGGAAAGATTCGTTTTGATCAGCACTGTGGTATAGGCATTAAGCCCGTATCACAAGAAGGTACAGAGCGACTGGTACGAAAAGCTATCCAGTTTGCCATAGATAACCGGAAAAATTCTGTCACTCTTGTCCATAAAGGCAATATCATGAAATTTACGGAAGGCGCCTTTAAGGATTGGGGGTATCAGACAGCCGTCAAAGAATTCCATGGTAAACCACTGGACGGCGGACCATGGCATGTGGTGAAAAATCCGGAGACCGGATCCGATATTATTATCAAGGATGTGATAGCCGATGCTTTTTTACAGCAAATCCTGCTGAGACCAGAAGATTTTGATGTTATCGCCACGCTTAACCTGAATGGAGATTACATTTCGGATGCACTGGCTGCACAGGTAGGAGGTATAGGGATTGCCCCGGGAGCCAATATTGGGGCCCCGACAGCTATTTTTGAGGCGACCCATGGTACGGCACCCAAATATGCGGGCAAGGATAAAGTGAATCCCGGCTCCCTTATTTTATCAGCGGAAATGATGCTGCGTCATCTGGGGTGGACAGAGGCTGCTGATTTGATTATCCAGGGGATGAATGGTGCTATTTCTGCTAAAACAGTTACCTATGATTTTGCCCGTTTGATGCCGGATGCTACTGAGCTCTCTTGCTCCGCGTTTGGCGATGCAGTTATTAACTGTATGTAAGCGAATAAAACGATACTCACACATTTCCTTTGAAAAATCGGTGATGAGATTCACTGGTTTTTTAAAGGATAAAATTTTATCTTTGTCCTGTTTTGTTTACACTGAGTAGATGCATTTACCAATTCAATTTGCCACGCGCATGGTACTAACCACTCTTCCGTACAGAGACTTTGCTGATCTGCAGCAAAGCATGAGTAATCCGGATAGATTTCGTCTAAGCTTAGAAGAAGGGCAGGAGTATGAGAGCGATTTGGATGTCGCCGTTATTCCCGAAAAAGATAAAAAACGGGCAGATCCTCCCTCCATGTATCAAGTCATGCTGCTTAATGATGACTATACGCCCATGGATTTTGTGATTGATATTTTGGAGAAATTTTTCAATATGCCAACGGAAAAGGCGACCCAGACCATGTTGAAAGTTCATACTGAAGGTGCCGCTGTCTGCGGAATTTATACACGAGATGTCGCAGAAACAAAATCACAGCAAGTAAATCACTGTGCCCGTGAAAACCAACATCCCCTGTTGTGTAAAATCCAAAAAGCCGACTAGCTGACTGAAGGTCATATTTATGCTCAACAAAGATCTGGAACTGACACTCAATAGCGCTTTCAGGGATGCCAGAAATAAGCGTCATGAATTCATGACGGTTGAGCATCTGTTGCAAGCTTTACTCGATAATGAATCTGCTTCCCGGGTGCTACAGGCCTGCGGTGTGGAAATGGATAAACTCAGAAAGGAGTTATCTGATTTTATTGAGTCTACGACGCCCCTGATTTCTGTCCATGATGCTGATCGTGAGACGCAACCTACACTGGGATTTCAACGAGTATTGCAGAGAGCTGTGTTTCACGTACAAAGTTCAGGAAAAAAAGAAGTTACCGGAGCCAATGTTCTCGTTGCTATTTTCAGTGAGCAGGAAAGTCAGGCTGTTTTCTTTCTTAAACAATTAAATGTCACCCGGATTGATGTGGTCAATTACATTGCCCACGGTATTACCCGCTCTTCTGGTCAGGAACTGGAAGAATTAGGGCGTGATTTAGTGGAAGACAGTGAGGGCGATTCTGATACAAAAGATCCTCTAAAGAATTATGTAACGAATCTCAACGAGTTAGCCAAAAAAGGGAAAATAGATCCTTTAGTTGGCCGAGCAGAAGAAACAGAACGCGTCGCGCAAATATTAAGTCGCCGCCGTAAGAATAATCCTTTACTGGTTGGAGAAGCGGGCGTTGGTAAAACAGCTATTGCAGAAGGGCTCGCCAAGCGGATTGTCGATAAGGAAGTGCCTGACATTTTATTACCGGCTGTCGTGTACTCGTTGGATTTAGGGTCATTACTGGCCGGAACAAAATATCGAGGTGATTTTGAAAAGCGTTTCAAGAAGTTACTGGGTGAATTAAAGAAACTGGATAATGCTATTTTATTCATCGATGAAATTCATACCATAATAGGCGCTGGCGCTGCTTCGGGCGGGGTTATGGATGCCTCTAATCTTCTTAAGCCACTGTTAACCTCTGGAGACTTACGTTGTATTGGCTCGACGACTTTTCAAGAATTTCGGGGTATTTTTGAAAAAGATCGAGCACTGGCCAGACGTTTTCAAAAAGTTGATGTTATTGAGCCCAATGTTAAAGACACCATAGCTATTCTTAAGGGGCTTAAGAAACGGTTTGAAGAGCATCATGATATCAAATATAAAAATGATGCATTGAAAGCTGCTGCAGAATTAGCTGATCGTTATATTAATGATCGTCATATGCCAGATAAAGCGATTGATGTTATGGATGAGGCTGGCGCTTATCAGCGACTTCAGCCGGAAAGCAAGCGAAAGAAAGTGATTAATATCAGCGATGTAGAAAGTATTGTTGCCAAAATGGCCAGAATTCCTTCAAAATCGGTATCCACGTCGGATAAAGAGTTACTGTCTAAACTGGATCGTAATCTCAAGATGGTGGTTTTTGGCCAGGATGAAGCCATTACTTCTATGGTAACTGCTATCAAATTATCCCGGGCTGGCCTCAAAGCACCAGAAAAGCCAGTGGGCTCTTTCCTGTTTTCCGGGCCTACCGGTGTCGGAAAAACAGAAGTTTGCCGGCAGTTAGCTAAAGCTATGGGGATTGAACTGGTTCGCTTCGATATGTCGGAATATATGGAAAGCCACACGGTTTCCCGTTTGATTGGTGCTCCTCCGGGTTATGTAGGATACGACCAAGGGGGGTTATTGACAGAAGCTATCAACAAGACACCGCATTGTGTTTTGTTACTGGATGAAATTGAAAAAGGTCATCCGGATGTCTTTAATTTACTGTTGCAGGTTATGGATCATGGTACGCTGACAGATAATAACGGGCGTAAGGCGGATTTTCGCAATGTTATTCTGATTATGACAACCAATGCGGGGGCTGAAAGTATGTCACGCAGCTCCATAGGATTTGTTGAGCAAAATCACGCTAGCGATGGAACGGAAATCATCAAGAAAACTTTCACTCCTGAATTTAGAAACCGCCTAGATGCCATGATTTCGTTTGCCCCTCTGGAACATGAGATTATTGAGCATGTTGTCGATAAATTCCTTACGGAATTACAGGCACAACTTGATGAGCAGAGCGTTCAAATTGATGTTGATGAAAAAGCACGGCATTGGCTGGCGGAAGAAGGGTTTGATCGCCAGATGGGTGCCCGTCCCATGGGAAGAGTGATTCAAGAATATCTGAAAAAACCATTGGCTGAACAAATATTGTTTGGGAAACTGGCAAAAAATGGTGGGTCAGTAAAAGTAACCCTTCGTAAAGGTCAGCTCCATTTAAAGTTTGAATCCGCTCGGGAAATTACTTCTGACCTGGAGCCAGCAGACGGACAGGCCAGTTAATGAAGCGATCTTATCACGTCGATTAACCTAAAGTAGCTTATTATTACTGGCATAACCGAAAGGCAGTGATAATGATAAAAAAGCCAGCAATAAAATATTGCTGGTTTTGTTAACGGGAACGATAGGTTATTCTTCCTTTCGTCAGGTCATAAGGCGTTAGCTCGACCTTGACTTTATCGCCGGTCAAGATACGGATATAGTTTTTACGCATTTTACCAGAGATATGAGCTGTTACTACGTGACCATTCTCCAGCTCTACTCTGAACATGGTGTTAGGCAGGGTATCAATGACAACGCCTTCCATTTCCAGACTTTCTTCTTTGGCCATAATTACCTCAAAATGTGCTTGAATAAGATGTTCGATGAAACAGAGATAGTGTGGTTGCGCCAAGCATTCTGCCTGAAAATCCCGTAAAAAGTAAAGCAGTGTTTCTTACGTAGATATCATCTTTGTTACTACCAGTGTTTTTTTAAAGCAGCGCTTAAATAATACTTACCCATTGATTGCCTTTATATATATCTAGTGGCTGATACTCCGTTTTGTACGCCATTTTCCGGCAATTTTTTATCCAGTATCCCAGGTGCAAATATTGTAGTCTTAATCTGCGGGTTTCATGGATTTGCCATAAAATACAGAATCGACCTAAGCTACGCTTCGTAAACTCAGGATTATAAAAGGTATATATGGCGGACAATCCATTATCCATTCGATCAGTAACGGCAACGGCGATGAGTTGATCCTTCAGTCTGAAATGATAAAACCTGCAAAAATCAGGGCTATCGATTAAGAAATCCATAAACTGTTCCCGAGATGCGGGAAACATGTCTCCATCTGTATGTTGTTCATTGATATAGTTTTCGTATAAATCGTATATTTCCTCGGTATAAGCAACCGGCTCTGCTGATACTGTCAGATCCTGATTTTTGTTCCAGCATTTTCGCTGTGTCCGTTGCATTCTGAAATCATCAACAGGTACGCGGGCAGGGATGCACCTTTTGCAACTTTTACAGTAAGGTTGATAGACGTGAGGACCACTTCGGCGAAACCCAAGGGAAACCAGCTGCGTATAAAGGGATTGATCCAGTGGTTCCTGAGGGTCCATGAAAAGCGTTGTTGCCTCTTCTTCTTTCAAATAACTGCAGGTATGTGGATGGGTGGCATAAAATTTCAGTTCCCTGTGTGCCGTCATAAATCAGCTCATCCATTGCTGGTTGATAAAGGTACTTATAACCAGTTTGCAACGGATAAATCCTGTCGGCAATGAATTTCCAGTTGATGAATGAATTCATGGCGAGAAATCATGCTTGCACCCATGGAGTGAAGGTGATTGCTGTATACCTGACAATCGATTAGCGCGAAATTCCGCTGTTGTATTTGTTGGCATAGCCAGACTAAGGCGACCTTCGAAGCATTATTTTTTCGTGAAAACATGGACTCACCAAAAAATATCCGACCGATAGCTACACCATATAATCCTCCTGCTAAAATACCGTCCTGCCAAATCTCTACGGAATGGGCAAATCCTGAGCGAAAAAGCTGAGTATAGGCTTCCTGCATAGCATGAGTGATCCATGTCCCTTCCACCGCTTTTCTGGGTTCAGAGCAGGCATGAATAACCTGTGGAAATGCCTGATCTGTGGATACAGTAAATTGTTTTTTCCTTAAAACTTTTGATAAGGATCGGGATATTTCGATTTTATCAGGAAATAAAACCATTCTGGGATCAGGACTCCACCATTGAATCGCCTCTCCTTCATTGAACCACGGAAAAATACCGTGAGTATACGCTTTTAATAAGGTGCTTTTCTTCAAGTTACCACCGATGGCTAATAGTCCATCCGGGTTTACTAGTGCATTGGAAACCGGAGGAAAACAAACATGGGTTTCATCAAGGAAAGCCAGCGGAGCGGTCATAAAGTATCCAGGAAGTATCTTGGAGGCCCATCATTTTCATGGGAAACAATCCGTTATTTCAAAAACAGTATATTACCCATTACCATCATTTATTTGAGCAAAAATAGGAGCAAAAGTACAAAGTAGGTAAAAACCACGATTGGAGTAAGTGTGGCTGGCGTGTACCGTCAATAATGGATTGACTGATAATAAGTGCCATATCATTGTTATCACAGGTATTGTCTGTCTTTTAAATGGTAGCAATCACCTTCGGTGACCTAAGGACCCAATATCAGACAATAAAAGAATTTTTCATATCAGGTATTGTTGTGACTCAAATTAACATGCTGGAACCAAAACCTGTTTGGTCCCAATTTGATCAGATTCTTCAAATTCCCAGACCTTCAAAGCACGAAGAAGCCATAAGCAACCATCTCCAGGCGTTCGCTGAAAAGCATCACCTCGAATGTGTTAAAGATGAAGTCGGTAACGTCATCATACGCAAACCAGCTACAAAAGGCATGGAAGACTGCAAAGGCGTTATTTTGCAAGCTCATATGGATATGGTGCCACAGAAAAACAGTGATACAGAACATGATTTCCTCAAAGACTCTATCAAAGCTTATCAGAATGGAGAATGGGTTCTTGCTGAAGGTACAACATTAGGTGCCGATGATGGTATCGGGATTGCTGCAGCATTGGCCGTATTGGCTTCATCCGATATTCAGCACGGTCCTCTGGAAGTATTGTGCACTGTTGATGAAGAAACCGGTATGACGGGAGCAGAAGGGCTAAAAGCCGGTGTGCTTCAAGGCTCTGTCCTATTAAACCTGGATTCTGAAGAAGACGGAGAGTTATGTATTGGCTGCGCAGGTGGTATCGATATTGTCATTAAAGGTCAATACACACCGGAAGCAGTATCTGACGATAAAAAATTGTGCAAAATCAGTCTGACCGGACTGAAAGGCGGTCACTCAGGTCAGGATATTAACCGTGGCCGGGGTAATGCTAATAAATTGATGGTACGGTTGTTAAAAACACTGTCTGACCTTGACTCAAGAGTGGTTAGTTTCCATGGTGGCTCTTTGCGTAATGCTATCGCTCGTGAAGCATTCGTAACCATTGCCGTTGATACTGACAAGTCAGATCTGATAGCAGCCAGAATCGATGAATGCCAGAGCCTCTATTGCACAGAACTGGGTGATATTGAGCCTGACTTGTCATTGATTATGACTGCTGTGGAGAGGGAAGGTGTTGTCAGTGTAATGCCTCAGTCTGCTCAGGAAAACTGGCTGAACGTTCTGGATGCTTCCCCGGTTGGCGTACAGAGAATGAGCACAACCGTTGAAGGCGTCGTTGAAACCTCCAACAACATGGCCATGATCTGTATCGAAGAAGGAAGTATTCAGGTTGACAATATGTCAAGAAGCCTGATCGACAGTGCTATTGACGATCTGGCAGAAAGAATTGCCGGTGTCTATCGGGTTCTGGGTGCCGAAGTCAGCAAATTAGGAAGATATCCGGGCTGGAGACCTAATGCACACTCACCAATCTTGGAGCAGATGAAACAAACTCATGTGCGTCTGTTCGGTGAGGAACCTGTGGTCAAAGTTATACATGCAGGCCTTGAGTGTGGGTTGCTGGGTAGCTTATATCCTGAGTGGGACATGATTTCCTTCGGGCCTACCATTCTGGGCGCTCATTCACCGGATGAAAAAGTAAACATTCAAACCGTTGAAAAGTTCTGGACTTATCTGGTTGATGTGTTGCAAAATATATCGCGAGCATAAGTAACGTTATTTGATCCTCTTCTTTTAGGTAAAAGAAGAGGATTATCAGGGATGATAGTTATAAAATTAGGGATATCGTTACAGATCATATAAACTTGTAAATAGAGTTCGCCACCATCCTATCAATGTTCTGCTTTTTACCAACCGCTGAATGAAGAATACATTTATTTATTCTACATATTCTCTTTTTTACAATGCAGGCTCTTCGAGTCTGGTGGCTATTACGTGTAAATCAACAAAATCACTGAGGTAAGCAAATTTATGGGTACTTTGAGCATGGGAGGCCAATTGATCGATAATGAAGAAATGGAGCTTATGGAACAACAGCGCTTGCAAGCGTTGCTGGACATTACGGAACAGCATAATAAAGACGTTAACCAGCTAAAATCCCGTCTTGAAACCTCCGAGAAAAAAGTTGAACGTTTGGCCAGTAAAGCAAAAAGTGATGAGAATGAATTAAAAAACCTGCGTGCTAGTAATCCGGATAAACTGAAAAAACAGGTGAAACGACTGCAGGAGCAGAATCGAGCCCTGACAAATGAAAACTCTGGTTTAAAGACGAAACAAAAGCAGCTGACAAAACAGTTGAGCGAATGCAAGCAGGAACTTGAACAACTTAAATCAGACAATGAAAAAGACAGTGAAACTCCGGACGCTGAAAAATAATTTCAGCAGAATTTCATCTTAACCGGTTTTCAGGTTTCAGGCTATACAGTCAGCGGGTTAAACAGGGTTAGATTTATTGCAGGCGACCCAAAATGCATGCCATAAAGTAATCTGTAGTAGTTCAGACTTGACCTGACATTTCCTCTTCAAAAATCGAGAGGGTTACCGATTTAGATAGAAGGTGAATCACCTGAAATCAAAATCATAAAAAAGGTAACCCTTATGATTCATACGAGTGATCGCATTGTTAAACACAAGGTTGGCTTATTAAACCTTGCTGATGAACTGGGCAACATAGCAAAAGCCTGCAAGATGATGGGTGTATCCAGAGATACCTTCTATCGTTATCGGGATGCTGTTAATGATGGCGGAGTCGAAGCCCTTCTGGATCAGAGTCGCCGCGTTCCTAACCTGAAAAACCGTGTTGATACTGCGATTGAAACCGCGGTGA
>NSIT01000082.1_pt1 | contig 14904 bp, 10 predicted proteins | sample 1450681 | NCBI WGS metagenome assembly NSIT01 (sample SAMN07455404, study PRJNA386592) | invertebrate metagenome | isolation source: Endozoicomonas-like sequences binned from scallop gill tissue | host: Pecten maximus | place: United Kingdom: Lyme Bay MPA | collected 2013-06-01
GCTGATCACATGTTTGCTATTGGGAACTTTGATTGATAAGGCTTCCATTGATCTGTGCAGTAATAACAAGAAAGGGTAGGCCCTAAGCCGCTTCAGTAACTTATTTAGTGTCGTTTTTGACCGGCGTCCAAAGATGGGCAATGACTCGCTTAAACTGGGGTTCCCATGCAGAGAACAGCCATCGCTGATTTTTCTTATTGCCCACATACGACCACTGTTCATCCACTTCACAGAGTATCTTTACTTTAGCCTGATGAAAGGGCAGCGTTGTTATCGTGGGCGGGGAGAGTTTTTTAAGTGGCTAATAGCAGTGGTTGGACTGATCTTCAGGACTCGGCCAATATCCCGGACACCGGAACCCTTCATCGTCCTATCAATAATGCGTTGGTGCATACCGGATTGATTGGTGTTGTAGCAATACTCAATCTGGAAACGGGTTCTGCAATAGCGGCAGAAATAGCGTTGCAACCCACTGAGTGCTTTCCCGTTCTTGACGACACTTTTCGTTAAACAACAATGAGTACAGGCAACCGCTATGACAGCCATATATCACTCAAAAAAAGTGAGAAACATATCAAATCAACACGTTTGAATCACCACCCTTTTGTGAAGTCTTATTTCAAAGTACAAATGAGTATTATTTTTATTTTCGTGATATCAGTTACATCAAAAGCCGATTCATTATATACGCAGTTCACATTATCTTAAATCATGTTTTTGCATCAGAAATATCATATTCTGGTTTTCTGAACCAGTACTATCCGTCAGGTTTACTGTCAGAGACAGAACATGGAATGGGTATGTAGAACATTTTTATATTAAAGGAGGAGATGACAAAGCTGAAAACCTTTTGTTCTTTAATCATTATGATAACAAAAGGGTTTTACCACCTTTTCCGTAAAATTCAGGACACACCCATAACCCAGGAACTCCCATCATTTTATCACCGAAAAAAAGCACCGGAACAATATTCCTTAGCCACGGTGGAATCTGATACGTTTGCAACCAGCGTTTCAAAGTCTTGCGTCCATTCCTCCCGGCTACAGCAAACAATCTGTCAGCAGGTATATCATCACGGAAATAAATGGTGATACGACCTTCTGGCAGTAAAAAGGAATGCCTTTCAGAATATCCGCCATGCCTTACCTGTAAAATCTTTCCATCAGGCAGCCTTATACACGACTGATTTTTCCAGTCCCACTGGATAGGATAAGAAGAATGCTGCTGCAATTTCTGAGGTCTGGAAGCAATCAATAGAGACCGAAAGCGCCTTACTTCACAACCTTGCCATTTGATCACCGGTGATGCATCCACACGAGCCTGAACTACCTCAGAAAAAAGATGTTCCAGCACCACTCTGTCAGGCATAGAAAAATGCTGAGATTTCAGCCATGCTCGTACAACTTGTCGGGCAACGGGGAGCGAAAAACTCATTAACGCCTGCCCGTTCAACAAGGGTTTTTCACCCAACATCCATTGGGGTTTACAGCAGATCAGTGATTTCAGGTGAGACTGAATCGCAATATCCAGTTGTTCATTGACATCAGATAACTCCTGAGCCAATAACGATAATCGACCGGTTACACCAGGCCACTGCCCCTCAAGCATAGGCAAAAGGGTATGCCTCAGATAATTTCGGGTATAAGTTTCATCGCTATTGGATTCATCTTCCACATAAAAAAGCTCTTTAGACACCGCATAATCAGAAATTTCCTGTCGACTGCTGGATAGCATCGGCCGCAGTAAAACAGTGTTTTTTATAGTACGACACTTCGGTATTCCGGCTAACCCATTAATACCGGCTCCCCGAAACAAGCGAAATAACAAGGTTTCAGCCTGATCATTCCCATGGTGTGCCAATAACAGGCAATCATTATTATCCAGCTGTTGCTCAAAAACCGCATAACGAGCATCTCTTGCTGCCTGTTCCACTCCATCCTGACAGGCATTGGATATATCCACTCGCTCAATGCAAATAGGAATATCCCATTTTCCACATAATGAACGACAGTGCTCTGCCCACTGGTCAGCATGAGAGCTTAACCCATGATGAACATGAACCGCGCGCACAGAATGAATGATACCGCTGTCTCTTAGCTGACGACTGATATCCAACAAGACGGTAGAATCTAAACCACCACTGAAGGCAACTACCATGGAATAATTATTCCATGGTGTTAAAAACTCACTCACTCGATTTACTAAAGGATGATATCCAGCTTTACTGGAAAAGGCCTTAGGTGAACATTCTGACATCAGCATCCGGTATAATGCCCAATTCCATACCCCCGGACTTTTTTATAACGCCGCTCCATTAGCTTGTCGATATCCATACCTTGAAGCCCGGCCAGCTCTTCAATCAGAGCCTCTTTCAGGTTTTCAGCCGCTGTGTCCATATCCCTATGCGCACCACCCAAAGGCTCCCGGACAACCCTATTCACCAGCTCCAGTTCCTGTAAATTTTGGGCAGTTATACTCATGGCTTCTGCTGCCTGCGGGGCATTCTCTGCTTTCTTCCACAAAATAGATGCACATCCTTCAGGAGAGATAACTGCGTAAGTCGCGTATTGCATCATAACCAGCTGATCGCCTACACCAATAGCCAGAGCACCACCGGAACCACCTTCTCCAATGACCGTGTTAATAATCGGTGTTTTCAGACGAGAAAATTTTGCCAGATTCCAGGCAATAGCTTCACTTTGTCCCCGTTCTTCTGCACCGATACCAGGATACGCCCCTGGTGTATCAATAAATGTCAGGATAGGCATATGAAAACGTTCCGCCATTTCCGCCAAACGGATAGCTTTACGGTAACCTTCTGGTTTAGGCATGCCAAAATTTCGATGGACTTTTTCTGCGATTTCACGACCTTTCTGGTGACCGATCAGCATAACAGGCTTTCCATCCAACCGTGCAACTCCACCTACCATAGCAGGATCATCGGCGTAATGCCGGTCGCCGTGCAGTTCATCAAAATCGGTGAAAACCCGCTCAATATAGTCCATAGTATAAGGACGGCGGGGATGTCTGGCCAATTGGGCAACCTGCCAGGGAGTCAGTTTTGAAAACACCTGTTCAGTTAAAACCTGACACTTATTTTGCAGATTACTGATCTCTTCTGAGATATTCAGCTCTGCATCACTGCCTACCAGCCGTAACTCATCGATTTTTGCTTCCAGCTCGGCAATAGGCTGTTCAAAATTCAGATAATTCGGGTTCATGAAAATGTCACTTCCGTGGATTCGGTACCAGAAACCTTCAGGATTTACCCCTCAACTTAATCGGATACATCCGGCAAGCATCTAAAGACACCGTACAAAAATAATACTTAAAATAAGCAAATAGAAACGCAATGTCGAGAAAAAAACCGTTAAAATTCGTTAATTCTTAAAGTTAAGCTTTTCGAATGGTAAGAATTAAAGCCAGATTAAGAAAGAAACATCTGTTTCTCTCCCATCAGACCCATTTTATTCTACCGGTTAATATACAGCATCACGATTGATACTCAATACGGGCGCTCCCTCTGCCAACCAGCAGCTGCAAATTCTGCAACAAATCATCAGACGGATCAATGTGCCATTGTGCTCCCAGAGAAAGACTCGCCTGAGCCTTAGGGCTGAAGTAATCAATCTGTACAGGTATATTTCCCGGAAAATTTTTTAATAAACTGGCCAGCCTGTCTGTGAAACGACGATCCACCCTATCCTGGCTCAGATCAATAATAAGCCGGTGAGCATAATGACTCCTTGCTTCCGACAACCCCATGACTTTCCGGGCCCGAACTTTCAGGCAATCGGCATAGTCATCATGGCTTACCTCTCCCTCTACCACCAATACAGCATCTTTGTGGAGCAGGCTACTGTACTGACTGAACACATCGGAAAAAAGAGACACTTCAATGCGCCCACTTCGATCGTCCAGCGTAACGAACGCCATTTTATCCCCACGCTTGTTTTTCATAATCCGCATGGCAACAACAAGCCCCGCGATGTTTTGCCACGAGCCTCGCGCCGGAAACAGATCCTTGATATGATTACGCACAAAATACCGTAATTCTTTTTCGTATTCATCAATAGGATGTCCCGTCAGATAAAGCCCCAACGTTTCTTTTTCACCGGTTAGCCGTACTTTATCCGTCCATGCAGGAATACTTTGGTATTTCGCGTAAGCCTCACCTTTTTCTTCCGGGATCAAAGTTCCGAATAAATCATCATGCCCAGAGTTCATGCTCTGTGCCGACTGCTCAGCAGCCTTTACGGCTTCCTCCTTTGAGGCTTTCAGGATAGCCCGGTTCCTACTGATTTTATCACGGTCGGACGCATTACAAGGCCCCAGCGCATCCAATGCCCCAGAACGCAACAAACCTTCCAGAACTCGTTTATTAATATGATGGGAATCCACGCGGTTACAGAAATCGAATAAATCCTTAAATTCTCCGCCCTGCTCACGAGCCTTTACCATGGCATCAATAGGCCCGGCACCCACGCCTTTAATGGATCCCAACCCATAGACAATATGACCGTCATCATTGACGTTAAACATATAAGAACCCTGATTGACACTGGGTGGCAAAACCGTTAACCCCATATGACGGGCTTCTTCAATAAAAGTCACCACCTTATCGGTATTCTGCATGTCAGAACTCATAACCGCCGCCATGAATTCTGCCGGATAATGTACTTTCAGCCACAAAGTTTGATAAGAAACGAAAGCATAGGCTGCTGAGTGAGACTTGTTAAAGCCGTAGCCGGCAAACTTTTCTACCAGATCAAAAATCTTCATGGCCAGAGTGCCATCAACCCCCTGTGCCTTCGCTCCCTCTTCAAAGACCGAACGCTGTTTGGCCATTTCTTCCGGTTTTTTCTTGCCCATAGCCCGGCGTAGCAAATCAGCGCCCCCCAGCGTATAACCTGCCAGCACCTGGGCAATCTGCATAACCTGTTCCTGATAAAGGATGATGCCATAAGTGGGCTTCAGGATAGGCTCCAGAGACGCGTGCTGATACTGGGCATCCGGAAAAGACAGCACCTCCCGTCCGTGTTTCCGGTTAATAAAATTATCCACCATCCCGGATTGAAGCGGTCCTGGCCGAAACAGCGCTACAAGAGCGATAATATCTTCAAAGCAATCAGGCTGAAGACGCTTGATCAGATCTTTCATGCCCCGGGATTCCAACTGAAAAACCGCTGTTGTCTCCCCCTGTTTGAGCACCCGGTAAGCAGCCGGATCTTCCAGGTTGATATGCATGATATCAACCGGCGCTTCCCCGCGTTTTTTACAACGGGGATTAATCATTTTCAAAGCCCAGTCAATAATCGTAAGCGTACGAAGACCCAGAAAGTCAAACTTAACAAGCCCAGCCGCCTCCACATCGTATTTATCGAACTGGGTCACTAATCCATGTCCCTGTTCATCACAATAAATCGGCGCAAAATCGGTCAGTTTGGTAGGCGCAATAACCACACCGCCGGCATGCTTACCCACATTTCGGGTAACTCCCTCCAGCTTCAGGGCCATTTCCCAAATTTCCTGGGCACTGTCATCTTCCGCAAGAAAATCCCGGATCAACTCTTCCTGCTCATGGGCCTTGTTCAGGGTCATACCGATTTCAAAGGGAATCATTTTTGACAGTTTATCGGCTAGGCCATAAGGCTTGCCCTGAACGCGGGCCACATCGCGAACCACCGCCTTCGCAGCCATGGTGCCAAAAGTGATGATCTGGGATACCGCATCATGACCATAAGTCTGTGCTACATATTCAATGACCTTATCACGGTTTTCCATACAGAAATCCACGTCAAAATCCGGCATGGATACCCGTTCAGGATTCAGGAACCGTTCAAACAGAAGGTCATATTTCAACGGATCCAATTCGGTAATCCGCAAAGAATAGGCCACCACAGAACCCGCACCGGAACCACGGCCGGGTCCTACAGGAATCCCGTTATCCTTGGACCACTGAATAAAGTCCATCACAATCAGAAAATAGCCGGGAAATCCCATTTGCAGGATAATACCCAATTCAAATTCAAGGCGATCCCAATAAGGTTTTGCCTTTTCTTCATAATCCGGATCGTTCGCATCAAGCAATACAGCCAACCGTTTTTTCAACCCTTCCGCTGACAGTTCACTGAAAAATTCATCCATCCCCTTGCCCTCAGGAATGGGATAATCCGGCAAAAAATACTTTCCCTGACGCACATGAATATTACACCGCCGGGCAATTTCCACGGTATTTTCCAGAGCTTCAGGGATATCTGAAAACAGCTCGACCATTTCTTCTTCTGACCGGAAGTACTGTTCCTCCGAATAATTATGCGGCCGGGACGGATCATCCAGTACATTACCTTCCCCAATACAAACCCTTGCCTCATGTGCCTCAAAATCTTCACGTTCAAGAAACATGACGTCGTTGGTAGCCACCACCGGACAGTCCAGTTCAATAGCCAGTTCAACCGTTTCATGAATATAACTGTCTTCATGACTTCTTCCGGTACGTTGAAGTTCCAGATAGAACCGGTCGGGAAATGCCTTCATCCATGCCTGCAAACGTTCCCGGGCCAGTTCTTTATGACCGTTAAACAACGCTTGACCTATACCACCTTCCCGCCCGCCGGACAGGGCGATTAACCCTTCGGATTGATCCCATAGCCATTCACGCCTGATCAATACTTTTCCCGTGTGCTGATTTTCCCAGTATCCCCGTGACAGAATTTCCGTCAGATTTCGGTAACCGGTTTCATTCATGCATAACAGCACCAGCCTGGTAGGCTCATGATCCGCCTCAGGATTTTCTATCCAGACATCAGCGCCACAAATCGGCTTAACGCCCGATGCCTGAGCCGCATTATAAAATTTAAGCAGCGCACACATATTAGACTGGTCGGTCAGGCCTACCGCCGGCATGCCTTCTTCTACCACTTTTTTGAGCAGCGGCTTCAGGCGAACAAGACCATCGACAAGAGAATATTCGGAATGAAGTCGTAAATGAATAAAGCGTACTGAAGCCATGAAATAACCGGATTAATAAATAAAATAACGGTGGAATTACCCATCAATGGATTAGTATATAACGGCTTGAAAAACGACAACAACTGATCTTGTCTGAACCTTCTGTTTTGACAGCACCGTAACAACCGCTATGTTTACTTTCTGACAGGAAAACATCACCTCCCCCTGATGTCATGGATAAAAACGAATAACACCCTTGTTTGGTCAGGAGATTTTGTCATGTTCTTTACGATAAAAAAAACCGTCCGTATCACGCTGCGTTTTTGCAGCCATTTATCGCCATTTCCTGTATCGCCTTTTTATCAATGGCAATACCCTCAATAGCTCAGGCGCTGTCATTCCCTGCTCCGTCTTTAATTATTCTTCCGGAAAAAAGTTAGCCTATTTTTCTTGATCGCCAAAAAGTTACTTCCCCCATGCTCAAGGCACCTGATTCTCCCTGACCTTTTTATCTGACATCATCACTAAAATCACCCGATCAAATACCCGTTGATGCAAAAACCCATACGACTTTTTTACATTTATTTCATACTCACACGCCTTTCTTTATTACAAGCCCCGAAACAATAGACCTGCCATTACACAATAAAAAACAATTTGATGCCTTGGTGAATGAAGGCATTCTGGCAACAGAAACTCCCTTAAAAATAACCCTGCTCCACTATAAGAAAAAAAACATCTGTATTATTGAAGCTTTCCTGTATCCCGGAAGCCCTTAAGATACCCACCCATTAATGATCGATAGAGAGACTCTCTACGATACCTTTAAATATATCGTCACTAACCCCAAGCACCGGCAAATTATTGAAGCACTCTCGTCACCGGATACCACTAAAGAAAGCATCTCTGGCCTGTTTTTAAGGCAAGTCTTTGATGACCGGATTACCCATAATTATCGGGATACCATTCCTAAGCCGCCTGAATCTGTCCTTGAAAAGCGTCTTCAGGCTACCTGCTGTTATTTGCGGGAAATCAGAAATATTGTTAAACAGACCTATCCCAATAGGAGATGGCAGTTTGTTTTTGCCTTTGATGGATTAACAAAAGAAACATTACCCTGTCTCTCCAAACATTTTATACAAAATCTGGATGATAATTATTATACCTCTGCAAGCATTGACGCATCAGGGCAAATTGGATTTACAGCTCATGCCTTGGAATACATTAAAAATGATATTCAATTCTTCGAAGATACGCTATGGAACACGCCTCTTAGCGGTCTAGTCAATTTACTGGTGTTTGATCCTTGTCTGGCAGAGAAAGACAGTCCTGTCATCGCACAGCTGGATTCACAAAACGATACCAATACCCGCAGTATCATTGCGCTCCCGATTTCTGCCAACGACAACCTATGGCTGATGCATACCGGTTTATCCGTCATTAATGAAGCGAACTCTTACGCTTTACAGTCCCTGATGCGAACCATAAGACCTTCTATAGACCAGCCAGAGCAAACAGATCATACAGAACACAGGTCATGGAAAGAATATTTTAATATATCCCGACGCAATGAAAACCCTAAACCCTCTTTAGCCGAGGAAATGGGCGTATCCATAAGAAAAAAACCCCGTACTGAAATCAATATTACCGATTCATCAAACACTTTATTTATGGTCACCGGACGACTGAATAAAGTAAAAGAAACTGAACAGGGCATACACACTGTATTGCAGGAGTTTATCCATAACCTGCAAACAGACACAGATAATTTATGTACAGAAGTACTGTCAGATGACTCATTATCTTATCAGCAATACGGACTGCTGATTGACCGGGGCAGTATTCTGGGAGGGCTTTTGCTACCCTTTGGGGCTGAATACCGGCAAAAGGAATTAACTGAATTATGCAGTGATTTTTTTCAGGAGCTGCAATCCTGTTTACCCTATATAAGCAGTAACAACTGCTATCAGCTTCGTATTTCACAATTTAAGCAGCCTGTTTCCCAAGGCGAGACATTTGTGGTTTATGGCGCATCAGACACAGGCAAAACATGGACACTGAATCGGGTTATCAAGGCATCCGGCTTGCATACATTATATGTGGATCGCCGTTATAAAAACGATCACTGGAACAACCATTGTGCCAGTTCAGAAGCTCGAAAAGAGCTGTTCAAAACCGTAGCAGAAAAGATAGCCTCTAAGGACATTCAAATAGTACTTGTAGATGAGCTGGATACGGACATGGAACCGGAAGAAGCCAAAGCCGCCATGAATTCATTAAAAACCACCGTAAAACAACATCAAAAGATCATGGGATTTGTCTCTCATAACCGGGAAACCATTGATATCATCAAACCGGAATATCAGTTGTGTACAGGAGAAGAGAAACAACAGCTGAGCCCCGCTCAATCAGCCGCTATAAAAATAACCTCATGCGATACCATCAACCCACATAAAGACTGCCTGTTTTTTATGCCACAGGGATCCACTTTTGTCCGTCAATCCCAATTCAGCCGACTATCCGTAACTTCACAAACAGATATTGTGATCCACCCTAAACAAATTATCCGAATTCAGGGAAGTGCAGGTTGCGGGAAAACAACCCTACTGCAATTAATTGGTGGACTGGATATGGAGCAAACATTCCGATTAACCCAAAGTCCGGAGCGTTCCAAAACATCTGAATCTTGCTCATGGTTCTCGCCGGCTGACAGTCTTAGGAAGTACCAGGATAACGTGGTTTCCATTCAGGTATTTTATCCCCTTCCCATACCGCACCGGTATTAAGCCCCAGTTATGTATTGAAGCAAACGGGCATAAGAGACCTTGCTCTGGATGACTGGATTGGCCGCCGTTACCGGCGACCGCTCTCTGATGGAGAAAGAAATCGTCTGGATGTGATGCGCGCCCTGACAGAGCCCCAAAAATCGTTATGCTTACTGGATACACCGCTTAGTGGATTATCGGAAGAAGGGAAAATAACCTTTATGGACGCAGTTATCGAGACATTCAATAACATTCATTCAGAACCAAAAACACTGATTTTCTCTACCCTTCCCCAGGAAAACATTCATACCAGTAATATCGATTTTGTGCTGGATCTTAACCTGATAAAAACGGAAATCATTGCCGGTATAGTTCAACGAACTGTTGAGCTGAAGCAGCAACGATACAGTTCGTTGTAACACGCTTAATCATTTACTGAACAGCCGGCAAATAACGCCGGCTGTCAAAAATCTTCCGATAGGTGTCGTAACGTTCTTCCGATATAGTGTCCCAGCTTTTTTGGCCTTCCCAACCGCTCAACAATCCGGAAGGCAGGCACATTTCCGTAGCAAATGCTCCCTGAGGATGATCCACCAGCCAGACATTCAGCATTTCCGGTGATCGTCTGGATAATCGCCCATGACAGCTACCATCTTCCTCACGCTCGACAATGATATTATTGCGCCAACAATAAGTTTCCGCAGTAATATGAAAATGCCAATAGGTTAACTGCTCCCCAAACTGCTCTCCCTCATCGTATAACTTTTGAGTCAGGAACATAGCCCCGCCCAGTTGATACCCCCCTTGAGCAGTAGGATAAAACATTAAAAACTCCGGTGTCTCCGGATCCAAAATACGTCCATCAGCGGCAAACTCTGGATTATAGAAATGGATATAATCAAAAGGTGGCCCGTTAATAAAACCATCAGCCCGAGCTTTCTCCACATCATCCCACCCATTGCGGATAACAGCAGCCTTTACTTGTTGACGAAATAAGCGGGCTTGATCAATAGTCTTTTTATCAGGCTTATTCTGCGGGTCAAACCGACTGACTTCGTAAGTCCCCTCATCCAGCACCTCACGGTCATCACCTAATACCCACGGTCCCATATTAAACGGGCGATACCAGCGAACACCGGATAAATCGAGTGTATCTTTTAGTAACCAGTTACCGAAAAAAATCCCCAAAAAAAACAGTACTATACCTAACAACCCTATCATCCCTTTCATTTGCCATCCCTGACAGACAAGCCTCTCATTCCTACAATATATACCCTATCAAATGTACCCTAACAGAAAACTAAAACCGATATAAACCACCCATTTTGAAGCCATTATTCACGGGATACTGGAAATCCCTTGTTGTTTCAATGCCCTAACATTGTTTTAATGCTCATTTTGCAGGTATATAAGCCAAAAAATTATATCGGTTTCTCTGTATTCCAAAGAGCAGCCGAAATGAATTTTGTAGCATTACTCTCTGGATGAATACGGTTACTACTTTTGCACACACTGCATCCGACCCTACGGCAAAGCACACAACGGATATAGCCAGGGACTGGCATTCTATGGCGGATTATACCCGGCATATTTACCACCAACTACATCATTGTCTGGTCTACTCCTGGCTGGCTGAAGGGCATATAAAACTTCACCGGCACATCGTACAAGAACAATTTTTTCTATACACTGAGTACCGTGACAAGGTTCATGCCAGTCAATATACTATGTTCTCATTCAGTACATTACAGGAAGCGCTCACCTTTCAGACAGAACAGTTAGCCTATACAAAACTTTCTCATATCGACCCGGATATGACCCAGCAGTATCCTATACCCGGCAACAACACGTATGAGCCGTAGGGCAACTTTAGGTATCTCCTTTTTAAAATGAAGATCCGGGTTGTTTTAAAAATACCAACTCTTCTGGTGTTGATGGCCGACCAAGCTCTGCGTTCCGGTGAGGAAATCGCCCGAAACGATCGATAATATCACGATGCCTGATCGCGTAATCAAGCCCTCCCTTTATACAGTTCTGCAAAACACCTGACTCATCACCCATCACTTGAGGGTCTGCCAAAAACTGTTGATACAGTGCAACACAGGCATTTTGGCTGTTCATCGTTTCATCATGCATCAGAGGCATAATAAAGAACGTTTTTTCAAGGGGGAGCAGATAGTTTTCTGCCTTTTTTTTTAATCCTTCACGAACCAGCTGTAATGCCTTCAGATCATAAGCAAAAGCGTGTTTTGTGCCCCGATAAATATGGCGGGGAAACTGGTCCAGACAAATAATAGCAGCCAGACGACTTTCGGATTGCGCCTCCCATTGCGGTAACAGCCCTTCAGCCAACGCCTCAACCACTGGCTGGAAGCGTCGGCTGATCAGCGCATCTACTTCCGGCTGTTTTTGCCACCAGAAAGATAAGGGGTTCTGAATTGAACGATTATTTCCAAACCAGAAATTCAATACAGATTGCCAGGAAGCCATAGTGCTTTCTCCTTTACGCCAAAAACCTTTCAAGCAACAAAATTTTAACGTAGCATGCTTGAAAATACCGCAAATTACCTCAAGATAAAATGCTATACGTTTTTTCTCTTACCGGTTACAGGTTGTAAAATTATGGCTGAACAGGATCATGATAATCCCGAAGTCATCACTCAGGATGACGACACAAAAGAAACCCACAAAACGGGACTGGTATTACCCAAACATACGCTACCTGATCAGTTGCATCTGATTCCGGTATCCAACCGTCCATTTTTCCCCGCACAGGTACAACCGCTTGTTTTTAACGGACAACAATGGGAAGCAACACTGAACGAAGTAAGTAAAACTGCTCATAAGGCACTGGGCCTGTGTTTTGTGGGCGGAATGCCCGGTAACGACGCCGGCAGTGAAGATTTCCCTGAAATAGGCTGCGTGGTTAAAATTCATAATATTGTCTCTGATAACGACCAGATTCAGTTTATTGCCCTGGGACTTCAGCGTTTTCGTATCCGAAAATGGATCAATAAGACAGCCCCTTATCTGGCTCAGGTTGAATACCCTGAAACCGTTGTAGAAGATACCGATGAAATCAAAGCTTACGCACTGGCACTTATTCAGGCTATCAAAGAACTGATTCCTCTCAATCCACTATACAGTGAAGAGCTCAAAAATTATCTGAACCGGTTCAGTCCGAAAGACCCCTCTCCACTGTCAGATTTTGCGGCTGCCATTACCACAGCCCAAGGCACAGAATTACAAGAAGTACTGGAAACGGTTCCCATCCTCCGTCGCATGGAAAAAGTGTTGGTACTGGTTCGCAAGGAACAGGAAGTTGCCCGCCTTCAGTCTGAAATCAATGCAGAGGTAAACCGACGGGTTAACAAACATCAACGGGAATTTTTCTTAAAAGAGCAACTCAAGGTCATCCAGAAAGAACTGGGGATCTCCAAGGATGACCGGACGGCAGATCTGGAAGAATTTGAACAGCGACTGGAAAACCTGACAGTACCGAAACCGGCCCTTAAAAAAATTAACGAAGAATTAAAAAAATTGTCTGTTCTGGAGACCGGTTCACCAGAATTCACGGTATGCCGCAACTATCTGGACTGGGCAACATCTGTTCCCTGGGGTAAATATTCCGACGACAAACTGGATCTGGATCATGCCCGAAAAATTCTGGATACTGATCATGATGGCCTGGATGATGTCAAGGATCGCATTATTGAGTTCCTTGCCGTAGGCGCTTACAAACAACAGGTTTCTGGCTCTATTATGCTACTGGTGGGTCCTCCCGGGGTCGGCAAGACCTCCATTGGCCGTTCCGTAGCAAGAGCCCTTGACCGGAAGTTTTATCGATTCAGTCTGGGAGGAATGCGAGATGAAGCAGAAATAAAAGGCCATCGTCGTACTTATATTGGTGCATTGCCCGGAAAACTAGTCCAGGCCCTGAAAGAAGTAGAAACGGCTAATCCGGTCATCATGCTGGATGAAATTGACAAAATCGGCAGCTCTTATCAGGGCGACCCGGCTTCTGCCTTGCTGGAAGTGCTCGATCCTGAACAGAACCATGAGTTCATGGATCATTATCTGGATATGCGCATCGACTTATCCAAAGTGCTTTTTATCTGTACAGCAAACCAGCTTGATACTATTCCTTCTCCTTTGCTGGATCGTATGGATATGATCCGACTGTCTGGCTACATCACTGAAGAAAAACTGGCCATAGCAAAACACCATTTATGGCCTCGTCAGTTAGAAAAAGCCGGTCTCAAGAAAAAACAGCTGAAAATGTCAGATGCCACATTGCGTAAAATCATTGAGGGCTACGCCCGCGAATCCGGTGTACGCCATCTGGAAAAACTATTGCAAAAGATCGTTCGCAAAGCGGTGGTAACTCTGCTGAAAGATAAGCCCAATACCATTACCGTCTCTTCCCGTGTGCTGGAAGACTATCTTGGTACCCCTTATTTTCGCAAGGAGAAACTGATACAGGGTGTTGGAGTCGTGACCGGTTTAGCATGGACAGCGTTAGGCGGGACCACTCTCCCCATAGAAGCTGCCGTCATTCATCATCAAAGGGCTGGATTAAAACTGACTGGAAAATTAGGGGATGTAATGAAGGAATCCGCTAACATCGCTTACAGTTACATTGTCGGCCATGCCGCCAAAATGGGGATTGATCCGGCCTTTTTTGATAAAGCCTTTATTCATCTGCATGTCCCTGAAGGAGCAACACCTAAGGACGGACCCAGTGCAGGCGTAACGATTGCTACAGCTCTTTTATCCCTTTCCCGTAACAAAGCTGCTGAAAAAGGAATCGCTATGACCGGAGAACTTACCCTAACAGGTAAGGTCCTTGCAGTAGGCGGCATTCGGGAAAAAATCATTGCAGCCCGCAGGCAGGGCATCAAAACATTGATTTTACCAGAAGCATGCCATAGAGACTTCGATGAGCTGCCAGACTACATTAAGAAAGGGTTGGATATCCATTTTGCCTCCTGTTATCAAGACGTTCAGGCCATCGCATTTCCAGAGAAACCGGCACGTAAGACTCGTAAAGGCTGAAAGCTTTTCGATAAAAAACAACCAGACAAAAAAAGAAATAAAACGCCCAATCCTATCGGAAAGGGCGTGATTTTCTGCACTCAATAACGGGGCGTAATCCCCGTTTGGACACTGTAGTGAGCCTATATAATAC
>NSIT01000083.1_pt1 | contig 14774 bp, 5 predicted proteins | sample 1450681 | NCBI WGS metagenome assembly NSIT01 (sample SAMN07455404, study PRJNA386592) | invertebrate metagenome | isolation source: Endozoicomonas-like sequences binned from scallop gill tissue | host: Pecten maximus | place: United Kingdom: Lyme Bay MPA | collected 2013-06-01
GGACTGGCCTATGGCTTGCCTGTGTACAGGCATACTAGCCGATAGAGCCGAACTTATCAGTAAAAAAGCAGAAGTAATTTTAGATAATATTGGAATCAGCCACCTCGACTTTACAGCTCCTTATCGGGGTGACCTGAAAGGGCTTACTGAAAAATACTTTGACCTCATTAACAACCTTGTTATTGAACACATCCCTGGAAGCACAGTCAAAATAAAGAGAGAAAGAGGAGAACGAAAACCAGAACTAGACGGGCTATTAACATTGAAGGAACTGACCAAATTATTAGTTTTAGAAATTATAGAAAACAACTCAAACACAGTAAAAAAAGTTGTTGGTGATATAGAAAGAACAAGAGACAAAGTAATAGAAACACCTTCTAATCTGTGGGAATGGGGCATGAAATATGGTGAGGGCTGCGCCAACACCATAAATAAAAATGACCTTTATCTTGGCCTTCTCCCTAAAGATGAGGCTAAAATAAGAGGGGATGGCATTTACTTTAACGGGCTAAGATATTATTCAGAATCTGGCTACATTCAACAACAAATGTCTATTTCTCGTATGCGCAACAAAAGAATACCCATCGATATAAAATACACGAAATCTACTACAAACTATATCTGGTTCATACATCCTGAAGATCATTCGATTAACATATGTTATCTTAACGAAACAATGGAAAAATATAGAAACTTGGATCTTGATGAATATCTCGATCAACAAGAAAGGGAAAGTGCCACACTAAGAGCTGCGAATAAAAAAAGGAACAAAGGATTAACAAAGACAAGATCAATGAGACAAAACCTCATTAATGAAGCTTTAAAAGAGAAAAAAGGTAAAGGAAAGAACAAGACAAAAGATATCAACGCTAGCAGAGCCGAAGAAAAGCTTCATGAGCGGAGATCTGATACCCAGAGAGCTGAAAAAGCTAGCGGTATAGAAGGACAAAAAATAAGCAATAACGTTAAAAAAAGCAATCAAAAAAAATCCCAGGATGCTGAGGCCGTAGATCTCATAAATGAATTATTAAATGAAAGAGGAATATAATGGCTAACTATCAAGACATTGACATATCTGAATACAGTGAAAACCCTCTTATTGATGCCCTACCTAAGTTTTTGAACAAGAAGGAAGTTTTATCAGCGATACTTAAACCACCTGCTTATTTCACAGAGGAAAGAGAACATGATGAACTTAAACGTGATATTTATACTGAAAGACTAGATTCCTGTATTATCCCTAACAACAAATTCTATAAAGCATATAAAAAAATCTACAAGCTTCTTTTAAAATCTTATCAATACAGAAACCCACTTAAAGTTACGACAAAGCAGCTATTAAATAATACTGCTAGCAACGGTATAGCAGCTCCCTACCCAGAAATATTAAAAACTATTATTGCTGCATCTTCGTTTATTACTGGATTAAGCGGCATGGGGAAATCTTATATGATTGATAACATATTGTCGCTACTATTTGAACAGATAATCAATCACGAAAATTACAAAGGAAATAATCTAAATATAAAACAACTTGTTTATGTAAAATTCAATATTCCCAGCGATGCATCAAGAAGGACTCTATGCTTGAATTTTTTCAAATCAGTTGACAACATTTTAGGCACAAAATATGAGTCAAAAAATAAAAACAGAAACATCCCCATTTCTGACTTAGAACTAAATATGAAAAAAGTCTGTCTATTGCATCACATTGGCATAGTCATAATTGATGAGTTACAAAATCTTTCACTTGCAAAATCTGGCGGTGCTCAGCAAATAATGGCATTCTTCGAAAGCCTTTCTAATGAAATAAAAGTATCACTTCTATTCATTGGCACCTACGATACATATGACATATATTCCAGGTCATTTAAAACAGCAAGAAGAATGGCAAAAGAAGGCACAATCGATCTGGAACAACCAAAAGAAGATGACCCTGTATGGAATCAGTTAGTAGATACACTCTGGAAGTTTCAATGGGTTCCATCTCCGCTCCCAATGACTGCAGATATAAAAAAAGTGCTATACAAGCGAACCCAGGGAATCACTTTTTGCACTGTCACTTTGCTTAAATTTGCCAATGTCCAAGCTATTGAAGAAGATGAAGACTCCATTACTGAAGAAACCATTAATCAAGCATACAAGGAAGAGTTCAAGTTATTTATGCCTGCTTTAGATGCTTTAAGAGAAAAAAACTATGCAGCATACGATGACTTGATGCCGTTAGCTATGCGGAGAATGCTCAATCGAAAAAAACAACATGTCCTATCAATCTCTCAGGATGCTAAAAATGAGCCCGAGGAAAACTGGGATTCCGATGACATAACTACATCATCACCATCACGGACAAGTTATTGTTCCGCCAATTCTGAAGGTGAAAAAAACGGTACTATCGATAAAATTCAAAGAAAGAAACGACTAAAAGAATCAGCTCAGGAAGTATATAACCGCCTTGAATCTAGCGGTTTTTTTATTACAAATTTAGATTCAATATAAATCAAAAATATGTATTTATTACCCAACGAAACTATTCCAGGCTTTATGGCAAGAACCCAACGTCTTGCCATACATCATAAAGCTGACAATTTTTATCAGTCAATTTTGGACTGTAACTACTCTCAAACCTGTGGAGTTGCCACCTATCGCTTAAAAAAACTATCTGAGCTACTAGATATTGACCAGCACAAGCTCATCTTGGAGCATACTGCCTATCCATATTTTTCTTACTTTATGACAAAAAAACACACAGAATCGCTGCATAAAGCTCTCTGTAGTGAAACATACAAGCCTTTGGAAAGTGAAACAGGCTCTGTAAATAGTCGGCTAGGCATACCCAATTACCACTCATTCTGTCCCTTGTGTGCAGAACAGAACATTCAACAATTTGGCGTAGCTTACTACCACCAAATACACACCCTGCCTGCTGTTTCAGCCTGCTATATCCATGGATGCAAACTGGTCAGAAAACCCATACAGCCAAAGATATTGTCTATACCTGATATGCGGAATCCCAAGATAATAGAGGCTTCAAAAAAAGAAATTCTATTTGCCAAACTATCAGCAAGGCTTTGCGAAAAGAGCGAAAAAACACCATCTCTAGCTAACCATAGAGCATCCTACCAGCAAAAACTCTCAGATCTTGGCTATACCACTGAATCTGGAAAAATCCGCTCAGAAAAGCTGCTTTCTGATATCCGCTACTTCTGGCGCGAGTTATTGGTAGACTCAGACCTTCGTTATCTACGAACCGATGGTAAGCAGCATCATTTTGTTCGTGATGTTCTAGGGCCAGCAAACAAACGCACTCACCCTGTCAAACATATTCTATTATTGGGATTTATTAACCACCTTCAGCCTTCCCCTGAGAAGATCAAACAAAAGGCTAAAAAAATAGTCAACTCATGCTCTCAAAGTGATATTAAGAAAGCTATTGACCTGCTCCGCCAGGGTGTATCACTGAACAAAACAGCAGAGCTATCAGGCGTCTCCTATTACACTGTTAGAAAGCTGATCGTTATCCATAAAATTCCCTACAATACCAAACCCCGCAAGATTACACCGAGTCAGGAAAAAGAGGCCATCAAATTACTGAAAACAGGCCTGTCCATGAAAAAAATTGGTGAGAGAGTAGGGTTATCTGAAAGTGGTATAGATAACCTGCTTAATGAATACCCAAAGATAAGAGCCAAGAGGCGCAAACTGAAAAAGCAGTTATATGCTACGACATTGGCTCACTACAGAGAACAATCCATACAAATCATCAAGGCGAACCAGCATCTGACTCGCAAAGAACTGATGTGCTTGAATCCAGCCATGTTTATCTGGCTAAAAAATCACGACAAAAAGTGGCTCTATCATCAGATGCCGGTTCCTTTATCGCCGGCTCAGGTACAGGCTTGTCGATATAGGGACCAAAAAAAATTCTGGGATATAAAACAACAGCTAGCCATACAGTCACTTCAGAAATTTGCCCGAAATGTCATCGTATCACCACCAAAAAATCAACGATTGTCAGTGACTTTTATCTTAAAGCAGTTAGCTATACGAAATACTCAAACTCACATACGAAGGACTATGCCGATATTCTGGCAGCAACTCACGCGGATGGCAGAAAACTATGAAGATTTCCAGCTCAGAAAGCTTTATGGTCTATACCAGTCTCAACCATCGTTATTTACCGTGCATTCAGCCAAAACGCTGCTTAGGATGGCTGCTGCCTATCCACCTGTGTCTGATGGGGTACTGGAGCAAGCTAAATTGTTCCAAAAAGGAGATAAACGCTACTACCGACCGAAAGTACAATATTGGCTGCTGTTAAAAACAACGAGTCCTTATCCCGTGCAACAACCGTATTGTCTGGCGTTTGAATGCCAAGATACGTGCAGACAACCACTGTCTCTTGCAGCGATTAAAATTTCGCACCATCCTGTCCAATAACAACGGTTAAATCGCTGTTAGCTATGGTTTGAAAAGACAAAATGAGCCTTACATCCCTCTTAGTTTTTATGGGTAGAACCCACTTCAATGAATGTCACTTCGAATGCTTTACAAGCCCTTAATTGTTGTAGCCTGTTGGGAAAAGCAAAGGCGTCATTCATTTCATATTGTTGAAAAATATCCAAGCCTCTATCCAGTGAAATTTTCCAACCGTGATCAGTAACAATATGCCGTGCATGAAGTGATCCAGTGCCGTCAAAGACCCATGTGAGATCAAGGCCAATGCCTGCACAAGCGATTTTCATTTTTTCTAAGCTTTCCAGCTGTTGTTCACCCTTAAACTCGTCAAGAACGGTGACTAAATGTACGCTAGCCTCTTCACCTGCCGAAAGCTGCTTCACAAAGGTTTCCAAGAATTCCATGCAGTTTCGAAGCTGGTAAAATAATCGTAAATAAGGATCGGTCAATGTGATTTTTCGAGCACCTTTAAGGTAGGGTCCGAATAGATTATCGTAGGATATTCCACGCTGATTTTCATCAAATATCAGGTGTTTCTCTTTCAGAACTTCCGGCTGTTGTATATTTGCAGAAGGCTTGTTTGAGGCAGTTGTTGAAGTCGTAGGTTCGGCTACTTCAGGTAACTCACCTTCATCAACGATGATACTCTGGTGATAATAATTGGGATATTCCCGTTCTTCCAATGTGGTGACAGATTTGGATTGGCCACTATGGTTTTCATAAGAAAAGTCCACCTTTCCATAAGTCGAATCAATCCGCATCAACTGATCCTTGACTCTTTTTCTTCCTTCAATAGCAAAGGTAAGCAGCTCTTCCAGTTCGGTATCAGTGGCTCCACCGTCAGGAAATAGAATTTTCATCAGACCAGAAAAAGTTTTATTGATGCTGTCTCTGTCACGGGTAGAAATGTCAGAGGAAAGGATGAATTGGTCACAATATTGGTCAGAGTAGTCATAGTTGCGTAATGACCGTAAAATTTCTGCCAGATAATCAACGACAAAACCATAACCTGAGGAGAACATTTCACCACGGATAATATCAACTTCCCACCCAGGAATATAAAAGTGGATACGATCCAGAAAAGCTGAATCATAGAATTTTTCTGGTAAATCCTCAAAGAGGTCAGAATGCTTGAGCATGTAAGGCACTGTATGGCGAGTATTACCGACAAACACCATGGAAGCTTCAGCGCCCAGTGTTTCAATACCCCTTGAGAACGATTTATTCGCCATGTAGTTTTTCATAATATCGACAAGAGCTTTATCGGTGCGCTTCTGCTTACCGGCGAATTCATCAAATGCAACAGTATCCCAGTATCCGACGAGGCCGATCTTGCCGCTGGAGTTGTTGACAAACAGTTTTGGAACTGTCACCTCACCACCGGAAATTAAAATGCCATGGGGAGAAAATTCCGAATAAATATGGGATTTTCCAGTACCCTTGGGACCCAGTTCAAACAGGTTGTAATTTCGTTCACAAAATGGAATCAGGCGAGTTAATTGGGTTAATTTGCTGCGTTTGCCAAACATATTTGGATTAAATCCGATGCTCTGAATCAGCAGATCGATCCACTCATCGGTAGTAAACTGATTACGGGCAGCGATATAACCCTCATAATCGAAATGAGATAGTTGAATAGGCTTGATAGAGCCCATAATCCAAGGGCAAGTATTTTTATCTTCAGTATGTTCATATTCAACATCAGCAATGCACCAGACACCACTGACCAGTAGTTTAGGGTGAGCCTTTACAGTTGCTGAATCTACCAGAACCCTCTTGATGCCAAGATTTGCAAATTGAGCCTCATAACAATCCTTTTTATCGTTTAGGGCAACACTGATACGGTCAATTACCTTATGGCGACCTTTTTCACGGATGGTCGAGCGAATCAGTCCAGCCTCATTTCGGTGCACATAGTGCTTACTCAGGATAGCCTTAACCGTTTCAATCCCACTTTGAATACTGCTTTCATCGCTGGTAGCGCAGTACTGCCCAAGAAGGTATTCCAACACATAAGATGGGACGATTGCATTGCCCTTGACGGTCTTGACAAGATCCTTACGTACTACAAGTCCGGGAAAATGGCTGTTGATTTTCTGGTCAAGATCGCTCATAGGGTTATTCATTAAATCCTGTTGCTGTTATTCGTTGTGAAAAGTTGTCTTAAAAGTCAAAATCGCTGGTAAAGGAGCGTCTCAGTTGATAGCGTACAAACAGGTATTCCTGATAATGACTGGTGCCAGCCAGTTTTTCATCCAATCTCAGAATAACTTCCTGATTATTGGCTTTATCGGCTTCATGAGACAGTACCATCTGAATCTGTAGCTCTCTTTCTCTGGCATGATCAGAGGTCATATCAAATACCAGATCATGACTATCTGAGATCAGCTCCCCTCTTATTGAGTATAAACCGGCTCTCAGCTTTCTTGGCTGAACTTTATCTGTGACGGCTTCTGTTTGATAAAAGCGAACTGCCAGTTGGCCTGAAGTGATCATACTGCTGGTGCCACCAAGTACTTCAACTCCCACAGCAGTGATATCACTTTTGCGTTTCTTGTTGATTTGAAGTATCGGAACAACTACTTCTTGTAGTGCAGCGCCACCATGAACAAATTGGCTACCAGAACCTTTCAGTCGGAGTCGGTTGATTGAATTAGGGATTTGAATCTCTAATGTGCCCTCAAGCTTTAGGTCCGTAGATAAAAAGTGTTTTAATCCGGCCTGAGGGCTTAGCCCTTTCCCTAAAATAAAACGGCGATCTCTGTAGAGAATTTCATTACCTTGGGGCTCACAACTGGAAAAATCGCTGTTATCCAGAGGCTTATTTTGATAAATAAACCCATGATCTGCGGTAATCAAAAGGTTATTGGCATTAGCGTTAGTCAGCTTTTTAACCAGCCGGATTAATTCATGGAGCGTGGTCTCAGCAGCATCAAAAACTCGTTCCTGACTGTCACGTTCATCACCGGTTTTGTCAATCAGGTTGTGGTATACATACAGCACATCATTGTCACGAACCAGACTCCGGCATTCATCTCGGCCTAACTGGGAGAGATATTTAGCCTGAATAGCAGTGGCTTTGCCGGAAAGAGCTGTGTCCAGAATTTTATTGCGGCTGGCCGTCCCTCGAGAGTTAAGGCCATTAACAAGGGCTGTGCCTGTATTATCTTCAGCAATAGCTAATGTCTCATGGGGCAGTAATGCCGCCATGCCGAGTTGTGTATAACTGGGCAAAACAGAGAGAGCCGGCGTGAGCTCTGCACTGAAACGGTCTTCCTGACGAATCAGGCTCTGCAATTCATGACTAATTTCATAGCGAAGAGCATCCGAGATGATGACACAGACTTTTTTATCTTTTTCCAGAAAAGGTTGAACTTTTTTCTCGAAAAAATTTCGTTGATTAAGAACCGTAGCCGCCTTCCAGTGGCTGGTTTTATCTACCAGTGCTTGCCATTGGTTATTCACCGGCAGCAGGTAATTATTGCTATAGAGATTTTCTACCTGCTTTGTCAGTGCATTCATTAAGGACGGCTGTCCTGACTCACGCATATGCCAGATAAATTTACGATATAACTGATCCAGCAGATACCAGCTTTGGCTGTAACGAGTGACGCCATCGTCCAGTGTTTCTGTTTTTGTGTTAATGGAGAGATTGGAATTATCCAACGTTCCTATAAATCTTGAGGCGTAATCAATAGCCTTATAAAGATGACAGAATTCTTCATACCAGTGACCCAGTTTACGTTGTCGTACCCAGCCGGAAACTTCTCCGGCAGTTATCGTTCGCTTGGTCACACCATTAACCAGGGAGCTGATGACTTTGAGGTCAATCAGCCGGAAATAATCCAGATCCATCAGATCACGGAAATCCATAGGATCAAGAAGGGATTCAATTTTTAAAATCTCGGCACAACTGGTAGAAAGAGATTCAAACGATTGCTCATGGCGACGACTATCTTTCCATCGCTTCAGGAATACCAGTGCCTCGCTGGACAGCCTGATATCACCGCCAGTGGTCATGGCAAAACAGGACTTAAACAATTCGATGGTAAAGTCCTTGATACCGGATGTTTCAGATTCATAGCCATAATTGCGCTTTAATCGCGTCCATAGAACCGTATCCAGATGGCAGCGCTGCAACAGTTTGAATTTGTTGTCTTTTTCCACAGACAGTTCCTGTAGCAGGGCTTCCATAATGGCATCTAATCGGGGTTCAGCCCCTGAGCAGACTGCCATCATCTTGGTTTCAATCTGGTTGCGGTTATCCCGATCCCCTAGCAGTTTTTTCAGGCTAGAAAGACGGGATTTTGCTTCAAAGAAAACCGCATGGGACTGAACCAGCTCATTAAATTCGAGGCCTAGTTCCAGTTCTGACAGCCATAGAGATACTTGGTCTGTACTGAATTCACCATGGGACAGCTGGACATCCAGCAGCCAGTTATCCAAGTCAGCAGGGGCAGGGCCTTCTTTATAAAGCAAGAATTTCTGCTCCGGTTCTGTTCGTAGCACCCGGTACTTGAGGCCTAATTCATTATTATCGATCTCTACTTTTTCTATGTCTGGCAATACCAGTGCTTCAAAGTCCTGACGCAGTTCTTTATTGGTGTCGTACCAGAAAATAATACGATGCTTGTCAAAGCGCTTGAGTATCGCTTCCTGTATTTGTGTATTCATCTAGCTGAGCCCCACTACTTTTTTCAGTGCCTTACCAAACAGCTTATAGTTGTGCTTCACCCCGTCATCCAGATCAATCTCCACCTGTTCGGTAGCCAGTGGGAAGAGAATATCCCGCTCATACTCGTCGAGGTCATCAATCATTTTGTTGAGTTTGTTGATCTGTTTCAGGGCTTTGGTTTTTTCACCGGCAGAGGTACTGGCACTGATATTGATCTGCTCCTGGCGTTTTTTCTCTTCGCCCAGTTTGGTGTTGAATTCCCGCAGGTAGTCGTTCAGAACCACACTGGCGGTATCCGGATGGTAGCGGTGCAGATAGATCAGGGTATTAAAGGTGCCTTTCGGGCTGGAGAACAGCCAGTATATAGGGCGTTTCTTGTAGCGTTTCAGGTGGTCGGTATAGAAATCCTTCACAAAGAACTTACGGATATCCTTGCCAATGGCTTTTTCAATAAACAGCAGGTTTTCTTCAAAGTGTTCCTCGCCAAAAGTCGTCTTCAGGAACAGGCGAAAACGATCCACAATATCATCGGTAAACCAGCTGTCTTCCAGAATCGGGATCACGTTTTCCTTATCCGGCATAAAGCTGGGCTGGGGGATCTGCTTCAGGTAGTTTTCCAGTGTGTCGCCCTGATTGGCGAGGATCAGGCCGGGTTTATCCAGTGAGTAGCGACCGAACATGCAGCCTACGGCGTAAGAGATGAATTCGCGTATGGTGTCAGCTTTTAGTAAAGCATCTAATTTAACTTTAGGTTTGCCATTTCCATAGCGATAACTTGGGTTACAATGCAATGTTATCTCATTTGTAGGGACTTCAAATGAAAGCTCTTCTTTTAAACCGTAAGCATCAATGAAAAACTGGTTGTTTTCTTGCTCAAGATATTTCAATGCCCGAGTATCCAAAGCCCAGTCGTGTAATAATTGATTGTATCTATCTTCTAACAATTGAGAAGGTGAATTCTTTGTCGCTAAAGGGTTACTTGAAAATTCCCATGACAGCTCATAGGAATCCCAGTCTTTTTGAGCTAAATCTACGGCATCTTTAATGGCATTAATATGTCTTGAGTTTGGTTTTAAACAGTACTCTAGTACGGGAAGTGAGTTGATGTCGCCCACTTGAAAGTTAAGGGTTGGACTCAGAAATGAAAGCAGATTGTCTGCCACGCATGAATTTAAAAATCCTAATATGATAGAGTTATGCTCTTTCAAAAACGCTGATGGGCCGGCATCATCAGCTATAGAACCAGCTGGAATGTCTCTTACACTTAGCTTAGATGTCGTTATTTTTCCCCAGCTTATGCATTGTTTAAAATAATAAGCATGATTTCGGATTGTACCAACTGAATAATTTCTAATGGACTCCCCGTCATTTTGCCAATTAATTACATCAGCTCGATTTCCATACCATCTCCTAAATCCACCACCTTTATGAGTTGGATAAAATTTCTTTTTGTTATGGTGGGTATCACTGGTGCTTGAGCAATCAAAACCTATCTTATCTAGACTTACTTCTTGCCATCCACGAATAAATAACTCATTCTTTCCTGTATCTGACCCTTTGCCAGTTTTACCTAGCGATCTCAAATTTTTGCTGTTGGCAAATACGTGCTTAACACCAGCTGAGGCCCAATATGATATAGGGCTACCAGAGATTGATGCAAAATCACTTGTTGAAGCAGTATATATGCCTTCTCCATTCTTGCTTTTAGCCGCTTTCAGCATCTGTAAGCTTTTCTCATTCTCGGAGCTTGTATCCACAAGCCTTAAAAAAGTGCCTTGGTGTGATTCAAGTAAACTTTTTCCGAAAATAAAAGCCGTTGTAGAGACAACTTCCCCACCAATACTATCGAAGGCTCTTGCACCTAAATGAGCCATTGCCATGATCGAATTATTAAGTAGTAAGTTTTTACGAAGGTGTTCAAATGAAGATAGAAACATCCAGCTCTGCATAGTAATCATACCAACTTGCCCCTGCTTCTGAACAAGCTCAAGGCAGCGTTCAATAAACATGGCAAACAAGTCTGACTTGCTGTTTTTGTAGTGATCAGCGGCATATTTTTTAAGGCGAGGATTCATGCCTTTACCACCCATATAAGGTGGGTTGGCTACCACAACATGGTATTTAGGGCTCAAGAAATCGGCTTGTTTCAAAGCTATCAAAACATCTTTATGAATCTCACCCAGTAACAAAGGAACTTCTTGCGATTTTGCCTCAAGCTTCCCTCTAACCTCCGCAACATCACCACAAGTTGGGCGGATCAAAGACCCAAAATTATCCGCTTCATCAAACTGTCGCAGAGTCGTTTGCAACTCAGGACTAAACAGATCACGCCCTGCAAAATCCATATAATCTTTCAGCTCACTGGCTTGCAGATCCACATTTTTCAGAATGCAGATATTCGGCTCCATGGGCTTACGGAAAAACCGTTTGTGGCTGCTGCGGCTTTCTGATGGATTGCCCCCTGCAGCTTTCATGGACAGGGCAAAAGACGCCAGCTCACCGGCCCGTTCATCCAGTTCAATACCATACAGGTTATGGGTGAGGATGTTTGCGGGGATATCACTGTCGGCATAGCCCTGTTCTTCATAGATGGCATAGAGCAGGTCATAGGCATAGGACAGCATATGCCCGGAGCCACAGGCAGGATCGCAGATTTTCAGGTCTTCCGGCTTGGCAACTTTCAGGAAATCAGTTTCAACCTCTACCGGCTTGATATAGTAATCCATTTTCTCAATAAGACGGGAATCTGGATGATTCAGCATCCATAATCGGCCCAGGGAGTTTTCCACCAGGTAACGCACAATATAGTGAGGTGTAAACAGCTGGGTGGCTGCCGGAATATTCTCAGGCGTGACTTTCTTGTTTTTCTTCAGCCCCTCAAACACCTCATCCTTTTTCTCGGAGATATAAAACTGATACAACCAGCCAATAATCTCCACATCCTTGCAGGCCTCCGGTGTCATGGCCTGCTGTACATAAGACAGGATGGCATTGCCAGAGAGCAGGTCATCAGGAATCAGCAGTTCCGTGTAATCGGCAATGCGCTCAAACAGGTAAGGCATACTGCGGTGATAAGCGTTACAGACGGCAACCAGCAGCAATCGGTAAGCTTCAGCCTGTGGATTCCGGCTGGCAGCAGCGCCACTTAACAGGGCACTGACTTGTTGCTGGGTTATCTCGGGAGTCATGTTGTTGTCAAAGTCGCCCATTTTGGCTTCTGCCAGAATGCCGGGCTGAAACTGACCGGATTCAGGGGAAACAACCCGTCGAGAGGTATAGCCGTTCACATCCATAAAACGCAGTGCGCAGAAACGGTTGAACCAGGTGTAAGCTGCTTTTTCAACCACTTGATCTTGACTGGTCAAGCTAATCTGCTTTTCCAGTTCTTCTATGGTTTGTGGGTTTTCACGACGGGCAACACTGTCCTGTTCCAGCACCCTGTTCAATCGATTTTCTACCTGTTCCTGTAGGGTGCGACGGGCATACTGGGCAAATTTTTTTAGCTTGGAGGTATCCATTTTAAAACCTTACAGCAGGCTGTTTGCTCACTGTTTTAAATTAGGTAGCACACGGTCTGGTTGATATTGCTGATGAGCTGGCCAGTGGACAACCCACTGGCATCAGTTATTTGCGGTAACAGAGCAATCTCAATATTTAATCATACCTGCACCTTCTTACCGTCATTAATTTGAGCAATCAGTGCCTCACGCATGGCGGTAAGATAACGATCTATATCACCCTCATCGACTAGAAGGACTTTGTCAAAACTGACCTTGATTTGACTGTGGGGTATGATTTGCACCTTTGGTTTTGGTTTGGGATCGGGTATTACTTTGCCAGCTTCTTTGGAGTCTTCGTTGTGGGATTTCTCGTCAGAGTTTTTCCCTGTTTGAAGGTCATCGTGCGAGTCATCTCCCGGTTCTTGTGGCGTTGCCAGATTTATAAGCTGAGCCAGTAACTGGGAGTATTTGTTGTCTTCAAAGGATCTGAGCTTATCCCTGACCAGGGCAATCAATGTCTGGTCGGCAATGGTTGTGCTGATCAGATCGAATGACTGGGTCAGTTGCTGCTGTTGTTCTTCAGATATTTTTCTGAACTCTTCCAGTGCGCAGAATAGTTTTCTTTTATTTTCTATAGCCTCGCGGGCAGCATCAATTTCTGTATTCAGTTGTTCTTCAACTTGAGTTTTCAGTGTATCCAGTAAGCCTTTAAGTTGCTGTATCCGGTTGCCTTGAAAACAATCTTTATCAATCAGGGCATCAACAACTGCCTGACTCTCAGAACCATTGATATAGGTGAAATTTTCTTTCTGGTCCTGAACGAAAGTTTGGGCGGCATCGTAGATAGATTTCTGGGAACCTGCCATAAAACGTCGTACTGGTTCAATAAGGTCGTCTTTTAGATCCAGTAGTTCGTTTTCATCATTTTTCAGTTCCGTCAGAAACCAGTTATAAGGTTTACCCTTGTATTCACGCAGTTTATCAATAGCAGGTTTGAGCTGGTTCAGAAAAGGATAGGTACTGTGTTGGGTATACAGTTTTTCCAGTTCCTGCCTTAATTCATCCATTGCTGTACAGGTTTCATTGCCGAGAGCATTGGCTTCAGAAGCATCAGGTTGAGTATCGAAAAATTCAGCATGAAGTTCTTTAAGAGCCCTGATCTGGGAAGCTGAATATTCAATTTGAGGTTCCAGAACAGTATTGTGATGGCCGTGAGTATTACGCAGAGCACCAGCAAGCTCAGCATCTTCCTGAATATTTCCGTCAACTCTGACCTCTATTTTGCCTCTGGCACAAAGATTTGCCAGCGTGCACAGTATTGCGGAGTAATACCAGCCATAGGGTTTGTGCTCAAACTTCTCCAGAAGCAATTTGATTGTGGTCCGGATACCACCACGTTTATTGCTATTGATAAAGCTCAGCATTTCCTGCTCAGTTTCAGGCAGGTTGCCAGCAGCCAGAATATCCTGCTGAACTTTTTCCAGAATAACTGGGATATCCTTTTCCTGATAATTGATATCCCGCAGCATGGCGAGGTTAGGATAAACTCGCTTGATCAATGCCTGGAAGCCTTTGATGATTTTGCTTTGTCCATCCTCACTGCTGATATCTACATCACTGGCAGAAATGATCAGATGGGATTTGCCAAGCAGGGTATTGACCTTGCGCTTGATTTCAGCATAGCGTTCTTGGTTGGCCTGCCCTTTTTCTGCAATGATGCGCTTGATAGCATCTTTGGGCTGTTGACTGGTCGCGTGCTGAATGTATTTTACGGTTTGTCGGTACATGATGAGATCACGAACCAGTAGGTCATCAGAAGGCATAATAACCAGAAGCTCATCACGCCCCATACTCTGCATTCTCAATAGCTCAAGATTGTTGCAGTTTTCATGAAAAGGAGAAATGATGTGAATGGCTAATTCATGTTCTCTGCCATGAAGTTTTTCATCCAGTTTGCGTGAATAGCTGTAGTCCTGACCATTGTCTTCAAACCGTATTTTTCGTTGCTTGATAACAAAATCAAAAGCAAGCTTTTCAAGTTCTTCGGCTACTTTGCGTGAATCCACTTCAGTATTTTTAATTTCCTGCTCAATATCTTTTTCTTCGTCAGTCAGGTACTCATAAACATCACCATGACGTTGTAC
>NSIT01000084.1_pt1 | contig 14628 bp, 10 predicted proteins | sample 1450681 | NCBI WGS metagenome assembly NSIT01 (sample SAMN07455404, study PRJNA386592) | invertebrate metagenome | isolation source: Endozoicomonas-like sequences binned from scallop gill tissue | host: Pecten maximus | place: United Kingdom: Lyme Bay MPA | collected 2013-06-01
ATTTAAATTCCTTAACGTACTTCACCAAAAACAGGGCTTTGAGCAGTTTTACGGCGAAGGGATTTTCGAGGTTACGTTCTGCTACGTTCACAGCAGTTTGGATTGTTGATTTCAGGGCTGTTCTCAGACCTTCAAACATCAAGTCAAAGGTAGCTAGTTGTCCTATTTCCTTATTGCCAACCATTTTGGCAACATCCTGGAACACACCTAACATGGAACGCTCACCTACCGAACTGTGTTTGCCCTCAAAGGCATTGTGCTTAGATAGGTTCTGGATAGCAGATTGGAACAGGCTAAATTGATAAGGGATAAAGGGGTAACAGTGAATAAAGTGCTCTTGATCTTTGAAGTTGCGATACGTTTGAGCACCATCAGTAAAACTAAACAGGGTTCTGAAGTTGTTTGACTGTTGCTGATAAGTCTCTGATAAAAGTTTGATACCTTCATTATTTTTAGTCAGCAAACGCAGTTGGATGACTTCTGCGGCATCGGCACTGGTCAGCTTCATGCGGTGCTTAAAACGAGCTTGAATTTTGGAAAAACCATCAGCTTCAGTTTCACTTTGGGGCAGTTCACCAATGATGGAGTCGATTTCCTCCTGAGCTGTGACGATGATCCAAGCCTTACCGCGACACTTTGTGGCTAATGACTCAGCAACAGTTTGCAGGTTCGTCATCAGGTTAGTTCTTTTTGCAATATATTGGCCAACTTCATCCACAAAGAAATTCAACCGGAACTTTGGCGGTTGCTGTTTGATATAATCGTTAATTTGCTCAGCAAAATCTTCAATGGATAGTTTGTAATCTGCCCGGTATGTATCAAGAACCCCTGTAATGGCCTGACCGGTTACTTCGTTGTATGCCTGATCAATAAATGATGCAACGCGGGGAGGTCTTGAACGTCCCCAGTTCCAGTCACGTTTTGCTAATAATTGAAAATGCTTTTTAAAGTCCTCCAGCAGATTTTCCTGATCCAGCTCCCGCTCAAACTTTGCAATATATGGCTGTTTACCATAGTAACCGCAGGCTTCGTCAAATACTTTAATAAATACGGCAATTAATGCGTCGGTCTGATTTTTGCTGATAACGTCAGCTTTCTGATCAATATTGAATAGAATGCTTTGAGATGGGATTCTTACGGCTTTCTGCATGTCTGCAAAAAGTACTTCACTGTGCTTTTCGCACTTAGGTAAAAAAATATCAGCGGCTTTGTTGCCATCGACTTCACGATTTTCCAATACCAGTGAAAGCATTTTTAAAAGGTGGGATTTACCACACCCAAAAAATCCGGATAGCCATACGCCATTGGCATTAGTGTAGTTATTGTACGCATCGAGAAAAACTTCCAGTCGTTTTGCAACTTCTGGAATCAGTTCGTATTCTTCTAGTTCGTCTCTCAGGTTAGCTTCGTCATCGGCTTTGATTACGCCCTCAATGGGGCGCTCGATGTCTCTTAAAAAAATCTCTTTTAGCATTTTGGTCATGGCATATCCCTCGCTCACACTTCAGCGTGAAGAATATTAAAGGCACGATAATATTTGTCGTCGTGTAGTTTTCCAAACAAATCAAGTGATGCCCCTGTTTCCAGAGAATGGGTGTAGCTTCCAGGGAAGAACATCAACATTGGTTTTTCTTTGGCTTTGCTTTGCAGATTATTTAAAACAACATGAGAACGGATGAACGGAAAAACCTCACCTACGCCAGACAAGATCAGAACGTCGTGTTCGGTACTGGTAATTGTTTCTGCAATAGCAGGAATGACGCAGGTCTCTACATCGAGAATGGATTGCATACTTTCAAGTAACACATCTTTAGCCATCGTTGCTTCATGTTCGATGAACCAGTTCCAGTCATCATCATCTTTTAAGAGATCAATGCACATGTCATAGAGGTTGATATCCAGAATCTTAATTCCTTGATTCAAGAGTTGATTAATCAGGTTTTTATGGATTTTCTCTATATCCACTGTTCTTCTGACATTATAGGGACAGATAAAAAAGGGGACCTCGTTACCCAGTCCTTGCATTTTTAGAAAACGATCACTGGCCACGACCTGTACAAGATGATCAAGCAGTTCTTTATTGGATAGTTTTTTGTAACTCACTTCGAAGTTGCTCCTAAATTGAGCGAAGATTCAATAATCGGGAAAACAAGAAATTCCTTTGGATTATGGTCAGCAATCCATTTCTGGATATTGGAAGACAATAAAGCCGGGATAATATTGTTGTCTCGGGATAAAAGTTGTGCTTCACGTAACATTCGGAACAGAACTTGCTTCAGCTTGTCGCGGGTGACCTGATGAGTTGACTCTATCTCGTCATGCAGCTCTGCTTTTCTGTTAAAGAAAAAGTTAAAATCTTCGTCTTCAAGGTTGTAGCTCATTGATAGATACTTGTCTCGAATAACTTCTGAGGCAAATTCACGAATCAAGCGGTAATAGCGGCAGATAGCAATCCATAGGATATGTGCTTGTTCATCACAGGTTCCTTGTACTAGAAACTGAAGTTCCTGTGTGCTCAGTGTTTTCAAGCGATGGCCTATTTCTCGAATAGTACGGGTAGCTGAACTGATCGTACGAGCTTGCAGAAGGTTGTCTGAAAGTGCTTTTTTTTTGGCTTCTTTCCAGCTGCCTGTGACTAGCAGGATTTCAGCCAATGTAACAGATTCTTTATGCAGCAAGCTGCCGACTGTGAACGAAAGTTTGTATGGTTGGTCGACCATTAGGAAATTATTTCCTCTCATATGAACGATTCTGCTGCTCCACCGGATTTAACCCAGATATCTACTTCATCTTTTTTAAATTTCCATAAACGCCCCATTCTGTGGGGCAGGCATATCCTGCTTCTCGATCCATTTATAGACCGTGTCATTGCTAACTCTGAGATGCTTGCATATTTCGGATACGGATAACTAGTGATCTGTCATTTCTGGCGTCAATGGCTTGATACGAGACATAAGTAAAAGAAATATATAATTTTTTATGGAGTTTGATAAGTAAGTATATGCTGGTAAAGAGGCTATTTAAACTGATTATTACCGATTAGAAACGATCTTGTTTTGATGCATACAACACTTGTTGACGTATCAAAACCTTAATCAAAGCCTGCAGCATTCTTTAAGTTATATGCTTGATACATAAAGAAAGAATGAAGAATTAAGTAGGCTTCATTTATTAGATAACCCGATAAGAGTTTAAGGTTCTGGTTATGGGTAACCGGTTATATGCGTCAATGAGGCTTATACAGTTTTATGCTAACCCTTGATCCACCGCCGTTGCCGGATGAGTCGCTGTACAGTATGGTGTGTCGTGCTTATATGATGGATGCAGGATTTACCCATCGGAAAACCTTGAAGTGGATTTTTGATCCGATGATGAAGGCATCAGACCTTGAGATGATTGGGAGTCGCTTCTACGGGTTTTGGGAAAAGTGCCTTAAGCCCTATTGGTCTTTGCCCGGAAGTATTATGGAAACCACGATGTTTAGGCTATACGCTGGGGCTCTTACCCTCAATAATCGCAAGCATATTGTGAAATGGGTGGGTAGAAGCCCTTTATCCATCAGGCTTATGCTTGAGCAGTTTTTCTATGTTCAGAGCTTTGATCTGTACTATTTAAAATTCTGTCCTGAGTGCATAAAAACGGATATCGAACGATACGGTGTTCCCTATTGGCACCGAAGCCATTGCTGTAAATTTGCTTTTGCTTGCCATCAACACTGTTGTGATTTGGTGTCTGTGGGTGTTATCGATGAAGGACATCATTGTTTTTTGCTTCCTGCTTATTCTGATGCGGGGAAAGGAAAGGCGTGTTCTTTGCTTATTGAAAATAGCATTTATCAATGCCTCAATAGCGCTGTATCTACTGATATTTCATCTGGTCAGTACAGGGCTGATGTATTAGAGCAGCTCAAAAAAGCACTGGGAGCCGATGCTCTTGCAATACTTCAGAGAAACATTCATACCAGATTATCTTATTCAGGTCTTGCAAAGTTGGCAATACGACATGAATTTGCTGATGGAACAGAACGGGAATGGGTTAGAAATGCGTTGCAGCCTGCAAGTAAGCGTCATGTGACTGAAGATTTATTGGTTTTTACGGGGTAAAGTTCCCGCCCGTATGGGCAGGAACTTTAGAAGCAATATACCTTTTGAACGCTCAAAAGTTTCAACTCGCCCGCCCGTATGGGCAGGAACTTGCTACAAACCAAACGCCAGATTTACTAATGCTAGTTTCAACTCGCCCGCCCGAATGGGCAGGAACGAATAATAAAAACCAGTACTGGTACATTCAACGGTTTCAACTCGCCCGCCCGTATGGGCAGGAACCAGGAAAATCGCTAATAATTGCAGATATTGTACGGTTTCAACTCGCCCGCCCGTATGGGCAGGAACTGCCTCTTTTTCCCCTTTGACATCAAGGGGCTAAAAATAAGATTTTCGCTAATCCTCCCAATCGAGATAATACACAAGAGTGAAGATAGCTGAGCCACACTTTAACCTATTGAATATATTGGGAATATAGTTATTGCTAACCTCCCGGCATTTTTATGAGAACCTATGGTTAGCGTAGGTTACTCAGTATAACGGACGATAAGTTCAACTCCTTCAGGAATGGCACTTTTGTCGACTGTTACTTGATAGTCAGCAAATGCTCTTGGCGGTTCGTCGGGTGTTTTACGTTCAACCTTAACCGTATTAAATAACTTTTTCGCATGCGCATTCCCCAGTTTGCTATTGTGTTTAAAAACATAGATCCCACACACTGACATTTCGCCTCTGGCTGCTGAGCGATCGTACTCAAACATATTTTCTAACGCAGAAAAAAAGAGTTCCAAATCAGATTCATCAAACCCGCTTTTATCAGCATTACTTGCTACCACATAGCCATGACAACGGTATAAAGCATACGGAATAGTATGCTTGTTCCCCATGGTTCTTTCTTTTCCCATATCTTTTTCATTGGTCACCGCCATACGTGTGATGGAATGGCTAATATCAGTGATCGGATCAACTGAGCGGGAAAAATTAAGCTGGACTGGGCCGGATGCCTCGCCACAATTTACCTCAGTTGCCATCATCTGCCCAAAGGTTCGAATGTCATAAAAATTCTGGCACATCCACCGAGTAAGCCCGGTTGCTTCATCTGTATTTTTCGGTAGTTTCTTTTTCTCTGGCTTGATTTCAAGAGCCTTATAAGCCAGTTCATTCAACTGATTGAGAACAGCCTTCTGTTTTATGTAAATTGAGTAAGGCGGTTTATCGTCCTTTAAAAGCGTAATGTAGTTTCTGACCTTTCGCTTGAGACACACATCAGTAACCAGGCCATGTCCTGTATCTGGATCAATTCTCGGAGCATTACCAGCATCAGGGTCGCCGTTTGGATTTCCATCAGTGACATCGAATAAATAAACAAACTCATAACGATTATTCAAACTCATCGGAATCCTCACTGTCAGCATTCATATCTTTATCAGAGCTATAGAAGGACTGCCTCTGGTGGTAATAACCCACCGCAAAAAGACTTTGTTGCTCTGATGATAAATTAGAGGGAATCTCATCTATCTTCTGCATCAGATCACTAATCATTTTTCTGAAATTATTGACCCTGCCGGGATTTCTCAGCTTGCGTAGATGATGAATATGTAGCTGAAACAGTGCATTAAACACCGTTTGAGGCCGGATACTGGCACCACTGTAATATCGACTGGCAATAGTTGCTGACAGGCGGCTTCTGTGAGCTTCTTCCTGTAACCGTTCAAATACAGAAAATAGCCGCCCCAGCACATAACCTGGCTGACAATTCTGTTCATCCAGCCTGACTTTTAACTGCATATCTTGCCTACCCTCAGTCCGATACTTGCGATTAAGACAAACTTTTAGTAAACCGACATGAGCATCATTTACCCTGATTTTATATTTACGAACTTTATCAAGCACAGCCATCATTATGGTGTGCGGAACTTGCGCACCCGTTAATACTGCCCCCATTAGGTCTGTGCTATAGCGGTCTGGGAGGTACTTGATTTTATTACCTCGACACAAGCACCTTAACATCCATTCAAACGAGGGATGGCCAAAGGTTTTCATACCCACGATCTCCACATCCTGATGCCATAACCGTAAGGCGCGTTGTAACTCGGCTATAGAAAGTCTGTACCAATAACAAATAGAAATTCTGGCATTGCTGGGCGCAAGCCCCAGAACATGGAAGGCATGATTCTTATTAGCGTTTATTTCCTGTATTCGTTCATAAGCTTGCTCAACAGCACCATCGTCAGAGTCTGGGTTATCAACAAACACCTCTCTGAAGTGTTTTCCAATATCTGTTTGCTCTTCTGACCAGAAGACGCCGGTAATATTCCCAATTCTGAAATGATATTCTTTATTGGCCAGCAGATAATTTAGTGCTGCTGTGTACTCAAATGCAGCCTTCTTGCTAACAGGTGCATTAACCCCTTGCTTTTTCGACCACGATGTAAATGCTGGTGAGTTAAACGAAACAATATTTGTCCCGGAGCTTTGCGCTCCGTGTAGATATTTAATTGCCGGATGAAGCAAGGCAATGTCTGCCTTTTGCCCTGTGATCAGGCAAGGTAATGAGATCACTCCAGCATCATCACCAAGCTTCTGTATATATAGACGGGTAAAGCGTTCACTCTGACAAATCAGGCTATCGCTACCCTCTAACAGAAATGAAACTTTTGGGTTACTCTTCTTTATCTCATCCCAGTGCTCACTGGAAGTTATGTTTTGTTCATCAAGGGACTCTAAAAACCTGCATAACAATGCAACTTCAGAATGTTCTCTATAAGGTTCAAGCCTGGACTTAAAAGCTTCAAACTGACTTCCAGTTTTCTCAGGATTGTTTTTGAAATCGACTCCCAAGGCGTACTCTGACACATCCCAAAGCAGATTAGCCGTTACTCGCGAGGTCTTTTTAACAGTTTGGGGCACTAGAAAAGACTCTGGCACCTTATGTTTTCCTTTAAGCCTCCGTGTATCAATTATCTCTACAAAATCACCTTTATCATTGATGACCACAATAAAGGGAATGGCCTGATGTTCAAAACCATACGGTGAAAGAGTAATGTCATGCCGATGATAGAAGTTGCATAAAGACTGCAAAATCATCCTCGAATGCCTCTATCATCAGTAGCGGGAACAACCACAACACCGCTTTTCATACAGGCGTTGAACAAGCGAGGTGAAGGCGGATTAACAGTATAGTTAAAATCGTAAAGCATCCAGCCAAAATCCCGGCTTTCATTCAACGGAGGTATTACCTCATGACCCGACTCGACTAACTGAACATCCGCTGCAAATTCTTTACAACCAAGATAAGGCTGCCTGAAACACTGCCCCTTACGTGCACGACGCAAAAACATACCCAGAAATTTTTCTACTGAATCATTTCGGGAGGCTTTATCTGTAAAGCTGAAGTGCGCATAAATGCGATAGCTAACATCCCTTAGAATCAAAGCTGAGCGCTGCACCCGCTCATCTTCAACAAACATTTGCAGCCGACCGCGCCCTCTCCGCATGGTTTGCCGTGCTTTTGTTTGAGAGACCATTGCTCCTACTTCATTCCGGCTAATCGTCATCCAGCGAATAGGATTCATCACTTCAATGCGGTCAATATGCCAAATTATCTGTGGCTTCCAAAAAATACTTTGATAGATATTGCGAGCTGCTGAGGGTGTTATGACGTCATAGCTGACTCGTTCAGCACGCATTTCAGGACGGGTAAAACAGGCGAAGTCACCAGAGACTTCTATACAAAACCCCATTGACTGTACTCCTAAGTCAGCAAAAATACGCTCTATAGTCTTCAGTCCTTACAGCATAGACAAAATTAAAAACTTCGTTGATTTTTTATCTTAAAACTTTAAAAAGACAGATGTTGTACAGTTGAGCTAAGCTTTTATTGTTCCTTGTGATTCACTCATAATCATCATCAATCACAAGTGTGAATTGAAACGTTGAGTTTTTTTCTTATGAAATCCGAGGGGGCTCTGGCCCCTAATACTCCCTGTTTTTTGATATAATCCTGACCTGACCTGACCTGACCTGACCTGACCTGACCTGACCTGACCTGACCTGACAATTTCCCCTTTAAAAAAGGAAAGGGTTACCGGTTGAAATAGAGAATTTGTGGTTTCAAGTAATAACGCTAAGCACACGGGCGCGAGGTTACGAGCGTCCCGAGACCGAAGGGAGCATAGTGCTGCGCCTTATTAGCTGCTTGTTTGGGTGGCTACTTTTATACCGAAAGCGATTAAGACACTGCCAAGCACTTTTTCTATGGTTTTTTTTGATTTTGTAAAAATTTGAAGTATTTTTGGCTGAGTTAAGAAGACTGTAATACAGCTAAACCAAATGAAGTGTGTAAATGAAATTATTGCACCATAGGTTATTTGAATTGCTATTGGTGTTTCTGGATTTACAACCTGAGTAAATATACTGAGAAAGAAAATCGGAGCTTTAGGGTGATGAATCAAACACGTTGATAGTACATTCTTGATATAAATTCACCAATGACTTTGTCGTGGAGTTCTGCTGATCTGGAAAAACAAATTGTCTTCCGGTTCAGCCTCTTCAAGCGTGTCCTCAACGTCAGATTATTTCGCTCTATCCTCTGGGTAAACAGCTTGCTGATAACATGCTTACTGTCGGAGAGCCTTGACTGATAAGGCTTCCACTGATCTGTACAGTAATAACAGAAAGGATAAGGCCTGAGTAGCTTCAGTAATTTCTTCAGTGTGGTTGTCGAGCGACGACCAAAAGCATGCGCAATCACCCGTTTAAAGCGAGGCTCCCATGCATAAAACAGCCATCTCTGATTTTTCTTGTTTCCCACATACGACCATTGTTCATCCATTTCGCAGAGTATTTTTACTTTGGCCTGATGAAATGGAAGCGTTGTTACTGAAGGGGGCGGGAGTTTTTTAAGTGGCTGATAACTGTGGTTGGACTGATCTTGAGGACTCTGCTGATATCCCGAACACCTGAGCCATTCATCGTTATATCAATAATGCGTTGGTGCATACTGGGTTGATTGGCGTTGTAGTGATATTCAAGTTGAAAGCTGGTTCTGCAATGACGACAGAAATAGCGTTGTGACCCACTGGGTGCTTTCCCATTTTTGACGACACCTTTAGTTAAACCACAATGAGTACAAGTAACTTCGATAACAGCCATATATCACTCAAAGAAAAATAAGCAATATATCAAATCAACACGTTTGATTCGTCACCAAATCAGGGGTATGTGTCGATATTTTTAATCCACCTCTACATTTGGGGGTATGAACCTCAAGGATTGTAAAAGTGTGATTCATACATCTGACCCACGACTACCTGAGAAGACTCTTAGATTCTGAAAACCAGTCAGTGCAAGGGCTGCAGCCATGTGTAAATAGTTTTAATACACCCAATTTCTGAAACCCAGCCAACTGTAAATAGTTTTAATCCATATTAGCACCATTGTTCATTCCCTGCAGGCCGCTAAAATAAGGGGTATATGTAAACAGTTTTAATCCACCTCAACATGGTGTAAAAAAACAACAAAAATGTAACCGGACAGATGTGATCTAAAAGTCAGTGCCTGTCCGATTCAATTTAAAGTCCTGTACAGTGTAAAGTTCTGTACAGTGTAAAGTTCTGTAGAATAAAAAGATCAAGCTACAACCGATTCTTCTTAAAATTCTCCGCCTGCTCAAAGATTTCCTTATACACTTCATCCCGGTCCACCGGTGGGTAACCGAATTTAGCCAGTAGCAGAATCAGGTCTACTTTGAGTTCAGCCTTGATATCGGCTCGCTGGCTCCAGTCAGTGTATTTTGCTTTGTCATCCACTACGGCTTTAACCGCCTGAGCCAGTTCCCGCAGTTTGTCCTCGGGGTAGGAAAAGTCGTATTTGATGGCCAGAGATTTCAGGATGTCGTAAAACGCCTTCTCCTCAAAATCAATGCCCATGTCTTCAAAAGAATTCATTTCCCGTTTCAGGTCGGCCATCAGGTCGATAATCTCGTCGGAGAAGTCTTCCAGCACCTCGCTGACCAGCACATTTTCTTCCTTACGCTCGTTGTATTTATTAACCAAGGTCTGGAACCGCTGGGTAAACTCAATACCCTTGGCCTTGTTAGTTTGCTTAAAGCCATCCAAAGCCTTTTGCAGTATTTTCTGGAGCAGCTGGATTTTGGTGTTGGGCAGTTTGATCTTATTGATCTTGGCCAGATAGTCATCATCGAAAATATCAATGGTGCTTGCGCTGTCCTCACCCAGTTTAAACACTTCTTCCACGCCATCGCTTTGAATCGCCTGGGCAATCATTTCCCGTACCTTGGCGTTCATTTGGGCGGTGTCTGGTGCGTCACCTTTCGTGAGCTTGTAGATAATGGAGCGTATCGCCAGATAGAAATGCACCTGATCTTTTTCATCATTATTCAACTGTTCACTGCCACAACAAACGTCATAAGCCGCCTTTAGCCGTTTCACCAGTGCCATAAAGCGTTTTTCCTGCTTGCCGGTACTCAGTACAAACTCAGCGGCTTGATTCAGGCAATTGAGTTGGGCCACCGGCTGGCCAGTGAAATAAGGTGATGAATCAAATGAATGGAACAACTGGCGCAGCAAATCCAGATGATCTTTCACCACAATCACCGACTGCTGAATATCTTCAAAATTGGTTTCATCCGCCTTGGAAAACTGGGCCAGAGCCTGGTTCATGGCGCTTTTAATGCCGATATAATCCACAACCAGCCCTTTATCTTTTCCGGAAAACTTGCGGTTGACCCGGGAGATGGTCTGGATCAGGTTATGTTTCTGGATGGGCTTATCAATATAAATAGTGTCCAGAAAGGGCACGTCAAAGCCGGTAAGCCACATGTCCACCACAATGGCAATCTTGAAATTAGATTGGTCATTCTTGAATTGCCGGTCCAGCTCTTTGCGGTATTCTTTCGTACCCAGCAAATCATAAAGTGCCTTTTCATCATCCTTGCCCCGGGTCATCACCATTTTCACCCGTTCCATGGGCTTGATTTTCTTTCGATCTTGTTCGCTCAGTTCAATGCCTTCTTCACATTCCCGCACGTCAAACCACTGGGGTCGTAACGTCTTTAATTCCTGATACAACGCCCAGACGCACTCCCGGGAGCTGGACACAAACATGGCCTTGCCCTTTACCGTGGAGCCTTCCGCCACCCGATGTTCATAGTGCTGGACAAAATCTTTGGCCAGCGCCTTGATCCGGTCCGGGTCGCTGAGAATGCTGCCCATATTAGCGATAGCCTTTTTGCTTTCCTCAATCTGGTGTTCGTTGGCTCCGGCTTCGGCACAATCCTGATAATACTTTTCGATGTCTTCCAGCTTGCGGTTATCCAGAATTACTTTGGCCGCACGGCCTTCATAAACGATCCGCACCGTGATTTCATCATTGACCGACTCGCTCATGGTATAGCTGTCCACCACCTGCCCGAACACATCCAGAGTGGCGTCGATGGGTGTGCCGGTAAAGCCTACATAAGTGGCATTAGGCAGAGAATCGTGCAGGTATTTGGCAAAACCGTACGTACGACGGACGCCCTTTTCCGTCACGGTTACTTTCTGATCCAGATTTACCTGACTGCGATGGGCTTCATCGGAAATACAGATCACATTGCTGCGCCCGGTCAGTAATTCGGTATCTTCGGTAAATTTATGAATGGTGGTCAGGAATACGCCGCCGCTGTTGCGGCCTTTCAATTTGGCGCGAAGGTCATCCCGGCTTTCAACCGTCTCAATGTTGTTGTCGCCGATATACCCCTTGGCATTGGTAAACTGTTTAGACAGCTGATCGTCCAGATCGGTGCGGTCGGTAATCAGCACCAAAGTAGGGCTTTCAAAATCCACCGATTTCATCAGCAGCCGCGCCAGAAACTGCATGGTATAACTTTTTCCGCAGCCGGTGGCACCGAAATAGGTGCCGCCCTTACCGTCCCCTTCCGGTTTTCGGTGAGCTTTAATATGGTGGTAGAGTTTATTAGCCGCATAAAATTGTGGGTAACGGCAGACGATCTTGATGTCCTGTTTTGAACTGTCCGGAAAAAATATAAAGTGCCGCAGCACTTGCCGTAACCGGTTGTTGTCGAACAATCCCTTAAGCATCGTGTGCAGGGAATCGATGCCATTTTTTTCTACCGATTCTTCTCCTGTGATTTTGCGCCAGGCATAGAAAAACTCATAAGGAGAGAACAGCGACCCCATCTTGTTATTGACCCCGTCGCTGATCACACAAAAGGCGTTATACACAAACAGCTTTGGGATATCCCGCCGGTAGCGGGTGGTGAGCTGCACATACGCTTGGTGGATAGTGGCCTGATCTTCACGGATGGCGCTTTTAAACTCGAAGACCACCAGTGGCAGGCCATTGATATAAAGAATGCCGTCGGGAATGCGTTTTTCACCGTTGGCCCCTTCGATTTCCAGTTGGTTAACTATCCGGTAGTGATTTTTGTCGGATATTGAATAGCTGTCTGCCTCAGAATAATCAAGCAGCTGAATATAAAGATCTTTTGCTGCGGAGCCCGTTAAGCGCCGATCCTCTCGTTTCAGTAATATTCCGTCCGACAGCCATTTGCAGAATTTTTTGTTACTGTCGTATAAATCACTGGCGGGCAAAGTATCCAGTTGGCGGATAATAAAATCAATTTCTCCGGTGGTGATATGGTCGGCTTTGTAGCGCTCGGCTAAAAAACGGCGCAGGTCGTCTTTAATCAGCACGTCCTGCAAAGTGCGTTTAATACTCTGGCCTTTATGGTGAGGGTAGCCCTGTTGTTGCAGGAGCTGGATAATGGCGTTTTCTAACTGTTCTTCGGTGAACTTCATAGCGACTGTCCATTTTTTTGGAACCAGGAAGAACACGACGATCACTAAGTTTTTCCTGTTTCATCTTCGTGCTCTTCGAGTCCTTCATGGTAGATCAATGGTTAAGCGCAGGCGGGCTGAGCATATTCATCATCAGCCGGATCAGGGTATCTTTTTGTTTCGGGTCTGATTCTGCAACCAGCAACGTCAGGGCCGCCAGACCGGTATCGTTAATCACCGGTTCATCGTTATCATTAAACAGCCGTTGGTTACGGTGCAGAAAATCCACAAACAGAAACGCACCGCTGCGTTTATTCCCGTCGGCAAACGGATGATTTTTGACCACAAAGTAGAGCAGGTGAGCCGCTTTGCTTTCGATGGTTGGGTAGGCTTCAGCACCGAATACGCTTTGATCCAGGTTGCCAAAAATGCCGGCCAGCCCATCGGTGTTTCTGGGCTGGGCAAACAGTTCGGTGGCCTCGCCCTGTTCCATTAATTGTTGCTTAAGCTGACTAAGGGCTTTTTTGGCATCAATGATGGAAGGAAGCTGCCCGCCCTGCTGGCCTTCAGGCTCTTCCAGCAAGCCTTCATCATAGCGTTGTAACCACAGAAAGGTTTGGGTGTAGCGTTGCGAAATCTCCAGCAATCCACGGCCCGTATTCGTGCTGAGTTCCGGCGATTGGGCGGCTTTTTTAATTAAATTGAGCGCCTGCTCCAGTTCTGCGGCATTCTGTTCAAAGCGCTGTTGGTTCAGGGAATAGCCCTGCACCAAAACTTCTTTGAGCCGTTGGGTTGCCCAGAGTCGAAATTGCGTCCCTTTTTTGGAGTTGACCCGGTAACCCACAGAAATAATGGCATCCAGATTGTAGAACTCTACCTGTCGCTGAACCTGCCGTTTGCCCTCGGTTTGAACCGTTGCATTTTTTGCAACAGTTGCTTCCCGCTCCAGTTCACCGGTATCAAAAATAGCTTTCAGGTGCCTGGAGATAACCGATTTATCACGGCCAAACAGGTCAGCCAACTGTGACAGCGTTAGCCATAGTGTCTCCTGTTCCAGGCGAACTTCGATGGACTGGCCGTCATCTGCCTGATAGATTTCGATACCGGTTGCTTGCATTGCCGCTCCTTTTTCTAATGGCCTGCGTCTCTGTGGTGAATCAAAAAACTACCCCCCACAGGCTGCCAGTGGTTGTTGTTGACCCTCTGATTCGGACAGTGGCTCAGGCTGGTGTGTATCAGGCAATCGCAGCTCGCCGGAGATCAGTTTGGGGAGCAGGGTATCCCTGAGTTTTTTTAAAACTTCAGAATTTTTTTCGAGCTTAAAAGACTTTTCAAAATGTTGTTTGAGGAAAATATCGGAGAATGCTTTTACTACCTTCCTATCTTTAGGCAGAGTTGCTTTAACCTGTGAAAGCTCTTTATATGTAATTTGAGGGAATGTTCCAGACCTAACTTCAGCAATGTGCTGCAAGTCATAAATATTTTTTTCTTGGGTTAGGATAAAGTAGATAAATAATGGGTCATAACTTTCTTTTGCTCTCAAAACCATAAGCTTGGTCGAAACCACATGGTCTGAACCATCGAAATTGACGTAAGCATAACGTCTATTTTTGGGACGGATCTCGCTGTAAAGAATATCCCCATACTGGATAGACTTTTTTGCTTGCCCAGGAAGGCCAGCAACTTCTGAATAATTGTGATGTAGATACCTTCCTGCTTCAATATCACCCGTATTGAGAAAAATGACCTTATCTACCTCCTTAAGCGGATAGGTGTCAGAAATA
>NSIT01000085.1_pt1 | contig 14620 bp, 14 predicted proteins | sample 1450681 | NCBI WGS metagenome assembly NSIT01 (sample SAMN07455404, study PRJNA386592) | invertebrate metagenome | isolation source: Endozoicomonas-like sequences binned from scallop gill tissue | host: Pecten maximus | place: United Kingdom: Lyme Bay MPA | collected 2013-06-01
GATAAATTATTTACATACAACTTATTTAGATCCTTTCTTATTTGATTTAATTCTTCTTCATAGCCATATAATTGTCTTTCTATCATTTTAACCTTTTGATAAAAATTAGGATTAGGAACAATTTCATCACCTGCTTTGCAAACAGTTAAAAAAAAAACACAACACCGATATTATTACTAATACACATCACCAATCACCAATCACCAAGCAATAGCCAATAACACAAACTATCTAGTTCAACTACAACAGTGTACAACAGAATATCAGACAGAAAATGACAGATGTATCATAAACTACTGGTTTTTAATTTCTTTATTAAAAAATACGACAAAATACAAATAACAGAAAACAGAAAACAGCTTGAAAAAACATCCCTATTAACAGAATTAAATATCGTTCCCATCAGGCATACAAATAGCATTACAGCCAAACACCATTTTCTCAAGCTTCAGTAATAACAGTAATCCTTGAGATTCCGATCAATACACAAACGGCAATAAATACCAACAAAAACCTAAGCTCCGTAACAGGAGCCAGATAAATACTGACCATAAAACTGAACACCGTAAATCCTATGGCCCGACGCTTATGGGATGCCTGTATGCCCCGGTGTTTTTCCCAGTAAGTCAGTAGTTTTCCGAACCAGGGATGACAAAGCAGCCACTGATGTAAGCGTTGACTGGATCGTGCAAAACAATAGGCAGATAATAAAACAAACGGAGTGGTTGGTAACAAAGGCAAAACAATCCCCAATATACCCAATGCCAGAGATACAATACCTGCCAAGACCAGAAAAAATCGAAACATAGCAATAGTAGGCCTTTCTACAATGCAGTGAGAGGATCAGGATATTGAAAGGTGTAGTCGAGACTCTGCTTCAGTTTGTCACTGTTAACAATACGAAAAGGTGACTTCTCCTGACTGAAAACCGGAACAGGCATATCAGCGTTCATACAGGCTTTAGTATAAAAATCCTGTTTACTGGGATGCACGTCTGCAGACGCATTAAAGATTTCTCCCCATACTTCCTGCCCAATAATCTGCGCTATAATTTCCACACAGTCGTCTATATGGATATAATTCACCGGACTCGTGGCTCCCCTGATTTCCCGGCCAGAAAAATAAGCACCCAAATTGATACTACCGCCCATTAACCCTGAAAAGCGTACAACCGTTGTTTCAAATCCGGTACGGCCGGTAAAGAGCTCCTCTATAGAAAGCCAGGAAATCCCCAGGAATGGAGGGGTATCGTGACGGGCATCTTCTTCCCGCACCTCTCCGCACATCTGAGGATAAACAGCGGTCGTACTCATCAACAATACTTTCTGAATCGGATTTTCTGCAGCAGCCTGCGCAATGTTTGTCATGATGGCAGAAAAATCCACTCCAGATTTTCTGGAAGGTGGCACAGTTACCACTAAAATATCTGCATTCAAAACAGAAGCAAGATCACCATCCGGTTCCGGAGTAAAAGATAAAACAGAAGTCATTAGCCCTTCTGCTTTTAATTGTTCACATTTTTCAGAAGTGGTAACAGTACCAGAAACAGAAAAACCTCTCTGTTGCAGAGTTTTAGCAAGGGCTAGGCCGACTCGGCCATACCCTAATATACTGACGCGTTCAGATTTTTTCATCGTCTATTCCCGGATGAATCCACTTTTGTTTTTTTAGGCCATTCCGGAATCGGCTTACGGGCATGCCATAAATGCCTGATGGCCATAATAGGATGCTTAACTAACATCCGAGGACCACCATAGTGCATAATAATTCGAGCCTTTTCCTTCATATCTTTTTTATAACAATGAACAGGGCAGTGCTGACATACTGGCTTACCCTGACCATACGGACACTTACTGAGCCGAAAACCGGCAAATTCCACAAATTCACGGCAGTCGTCACACAACAGATCAGTTTTGGTTCTGTACTTGTGATGGTCTGCGCAATAAATCAGAGTCATTGCCTTGATGGTACGATGCTCATAAAGCAAAGCTCCCGTTAACGGCTCAGTCTTTTTTTTCATACAGCCAACTGTTTTAATGCCTCAAATTTTTCCAGTTGTTCCGCCACAAAACTCTTATCCTCATTGCGACGAATATAAAGCTTGAACACTGTTTTACCGCTGTGACTGAAAAATTGCACCGATTTGGTATCGAGGCCATAGAAGGGTTTCGATACCAGTGCAATTTTACTGAAGCCATCCAACTTAAGATGACCTTTTAAGGGAGTATCCTGATCGTTCATATTGTAATAACCAAACTTCTCAATACCTTTCGGAAAAGAACCGGACAGTTCGAAAATATGGCCATCAATATCCAGTACCATCAGAACATTCCCCCAGCGGCGAAACTCTTCTGCCAGAGTTCCAAAAAGCTGACCATCCAGTACAGTGACCATCTCTTCCGGAAAGTTACTGACTGCCTCAAGTTCTGAGATGTTCAGTTCTGCTGCTATTTCAGCGGGCAGTTTCTCAGGATTTTTCTGAATCAACTGGCGTACAGCCTGTTGGATTGTTTCAGTACTCATGGTATTCACTCTCTGCAAAAAATCAGGGATGCTTCCGGAATCGGTTGATCAGCCTGTGAACCGGACAACCAACAGGAATGGTTTCTTTGCCACGAAATCCTTGATGACTTTTAGGCATGGCTTTCATCATACTTTTTGAAATATCGAAAAGGCGTCCGGGTTCATCATGCCCTCCCCTATGGCTACCGGACTCCGTCTGCTCTCCGGTCAACTCCTGTATGTATTGCTGTAGCCCCTGATTCATATTGACCGCCCAGAACTGACCCGCCAGGGTCAAATCAAGAAATTTCCCCTGACGTTTTGCCAGTCCATTATTGACCCATTCATCGAACAGGGGCTGGCAATGCTCGGAAAAACTGAATCCGCTGTGATCCATTTTTTCAAGATCCAGGTATCCCAGATCAAAGGCAGCGCCCCCTGCATTAAATGCCTGATAAAGGTGATAAGGCGCAACAATACCCATAACCGGCTTTTCACCTGCATCAATGGCGGCATAATAATCTTTCAGTCTTCGATGCAGCATCATACTATGCCCTGAAATATTACCCCCGGCACCAGAGCCGAAAGGAATAATATCGCCACCGGACTTTGATAAATGGTTATAGATATTTCGTTCCCGCGAGCCATTACCCCAGTGGCTGACACTCAAACGACGATAGTGTTTTTTATTCAGAAAATCGATTCCTGCCCGGAACATATCCGCTTTTTCCGGTGTACCTGCCGGACTGGGTACAGAACCTTTCTGGATACTCTGCGCAAGTCGTGTGTTTCCTATGACGATCAACTGATATAAATCAGCACCATCAATCCCGGTGTCAACCAGTGTTTCCAGGTCCTTCATCCAACTGTCCATAGTTTGATACGGCAGGCCATAAATCAGATCCACAATAACAGCTATCTGACCTGAAGATTTCAGTTTTTCCAGACGACCCAGCAATACTTCCTGAGGATCAATACGACTCATTTTACGACGGGTTGAAGAATCAAAAGTTTGTACCCCAAGGGAAAACCGGTTGAATCCCACCTCGATACAGGCATCAATTTTTTCGTCGGTCAGGCCATTAAACCGTGACTCAAACGTCATTTCGCAATCATTGGCCAAGGGCAGGTGATTTTTGATTGCTGCGCCCAGACGGCCAATCTGTTCAGCCGTCAAGTCAGTGGGGGTTCCGCCGCCAAAATAAACAGTATGGATAGGAGCACCGGTTACCCGAGGTAATCGCGCCGTCATTTTTATATCGCGAATCAGGTAGTCCACATATTCCTCGACCATGCCATCTTTCGTGGTGTTTTCAAAAAAGGCACAGTAAGAACATTTAGTCCGGCAGAAAGGAATATGGAAGTAAGCGGCACGCTTACCCGTGCCTGACATACCCATCAAATGATTCCATGTATCCTGCCACTGATGCGGAGGCAGCGGAGAGCCACCTCCGCGGCTATGAGCAGAGGTTTTCAGGTCAAAAGCATAGCGAAGCGGATCGGGAGTAAAATGCCCTGTCATGGCTTCGGTCAGAATTACGGAATTCGTCATTGCACCGCCAACAATAAAAATAACCTGTCGTCTTTAAATCAACCGGCTGGCTTATCGATCTTCAAAGGCAAACAATAAGAGGTTGTTAAATTTCCCACTTCACACTAATAGAATAATTTCGGCCAGGCTGGGTGTATCGGTTCAGCCCCTGATAATCGCCAGCCAGTCCACGAACATCGTTCCAGGCCCAATACTTTTTGTCAGCGACATTAAAGATTCCCACATTAATCGTGATATCTTTACGGGGTTTGTAGTAAGCCGTCAGATCGACGATCCCATAGCCCGGAGTAGCAAACTGATTCTGGTTTGGATCTGTTTCATTAGCAGCCGTATCCGTTTGGGATATATCATCCTTATCTTTGGCTGCGACCAGAGTCAAGATCAGGTCGCTGCCCCAGTTTTCAGAAGGGGCGTCATAGCCTACCCCCACGACTGCGGTAAGCGGGGCAATGCTATTTAAAGGCTCATCTTTCAGAAGGTTGCCATCCTTGTCCGCCACTGTTCCCCGACCATGACTCCAGGCTATAGCCGTATTAAGGCGGGTGCCTTCAGGTGCACCAAAGGTCTCGTCGAGCCAGAGCATGCCTTTGAATTCAATGCCTTTAATAGTGGTATCATCCAGGTTTTGATATTGATACACACCAGCTACTGGAAATTGCGGTGTTTTCCCCAGATAGACCTGCTCAATAAAGTCATCATATTGGTTGTAGAACAGCGTCAGCTCAGCACTGCCAATGGTGTTATTAGCCCTAAACCCTATTTCATAGGACTGACTCTTTTCTGGCTTAAGATCAGGATTAGGTTTGACATGTACGACATACGGAACCTGTTCTTCAAAGTACATGGCAAACATATCAGGTGTCCCGAAGCCTTGGCTGTACTGGGCAAATCCACTAAATACGTCATTAAAGTGATACACGGTTCCCAGTTTTGCAGACCAGTTATCGTAGGTCTTATCTTCAACTTCTTGGGGATAGTATCTGTCACTTTTTGTTTTGGGTGAGAACTGGTCATATCTCAGACCTGGTGTAATGCTTAAGCGATCATCCAGAAGACCAATTTCGTCCTGCAGGTAAAGACCTATATTATCTACCGTAGCTACTGGCGCATAACGACTTGTATCATTTTTTTCATTTTTAGGGTTTTCAAGGTAAGTGGTTTTATTCAGATTCTCCTGTTCTTTCCGTTCGTAAGAAGCGCCGTAGCTGATCCAGTGGTTATGACGATCAAATTCCAGCCCCTTCGTCATATTCAAGTCAAACTGCCAGCTGGTTTCTTTGTACATATAATCCTTAAGACGCTGCTGATTTTGTCTGTCCACCAGCATGTCATCACGGGTAATCTGGCTGGTTTCGCTCTCCTGCCAGTTCAGTGTCCACCTTAAGGTATCCCATGCCGTGTTGTAGGCATCCCATTCATGGAAAATCCCCAGACGCTTTCTTGAAGTGCTGTCGTCTGCCTTAAATAAATCATAGGGAGAAGGATTACCCTTAGGTTGAGTTCCCTTCATGGAGAGCATATCTATTTTGCTCTTATCGTCTTGCCACTCGGCAGTCAATCCAATTCGATTAGTGCTGTTAAGCTGGTACTGGAACTTACCCAACACATTATTTGCTCCAGTGTCTTTAGGATCTGCCTCCCCTCTTGCGTCGCCGTTTACATCCGCGCCACCATAGCTTTGGGTTTCTTTGCCATCGCGACGGGTATAGAGCAGCAAGCTTTCAAGATCTCCGGTGCGGTTAGCCAGTGTCATAGTTTCAGCAAAACTGCTGTTAGCACTATAATAGCCACCTTTGATGGAGGCGTAGTTATCGTCACCTTCGGTGTTAAGGAAATCAGCGGGGTCTTTCGTGACAAATGCAACAACGCCACCGATAGCATCACTACCATGAATCGTGGAAGCAGGCCCTTTAACAATCTCTACGGCTTTCATACTTTCCATGTCAACGAAGTTACGCTGAGAACGCAAAAACATTTTGGTTGAGTCAAATGCTTTCGCCTGATCTACGCCATCCACCGTAATTTTCACCCTGTTCGCATCCATACCCCGAACATTAAAACTACCAGAACCACTTCGCCCATCCCGAGTTACGTTGACACCCGGTTCGTAGCGCACTACATCAGCAATATCCTGAACCGTCTGTTTCTCCATGGTGTCTGAGTCAACAACGGTAACACTGCTGGCAACATCATCCAGCGTACGTTCAGTACGGGTAGCCGTAACGGTGACCTGATCCAGCAGAGTTGGAGTTTGTTCAGCTTGGGCAATAGATGCCGTCACAGCCATGACGGCAACAGCCAGTTGGCTTTTGGGGTATTTAATTAGACGCATTTCTTACAACGAAAACTTCAGGGTGAAATAAAAAAGGCATTTATTTTACCTGTTATAACAACTTAATGCAAATAGTTATCATTTACCTAATTGAATAACTTGTGAATTTCCAGTACTCTTCGCCCTCTCACAACTATCTATGAACTGTCTCAAACCAACCGGGGTCGATTGTTAATGTAATGTCACATAAGCTGATTCTAACCTTGCTTCTTTCTTTATCTGTGCACGTGACAGGTGTTCTGTATTTCAGCCAGCAGGAAAAACAGATAAAAGCCATCAGCACGGGAAGCATCCAGGCACCGGTCAAACTGACATTTTCAACCGTAGCCGTTCCCGAGATACCGAAAGCCATCAAAAAACAGTCCAGGTCTGAAACTCAACCTGAAAAAAAACTCAACAAACCCTTGCCCGAGCCTCAGGTCAATAATCAACCTGTACTCAAAAAAGCTGGGCATCAAGCTGAGAAAAAACCAGATAAAGAAAGATCTGAAGACACCAGGAAACAATCTAAAAAGAAACAGGAAATATCTGAGCAAAAACAGTCAACCCAAACGGTGTTGACTGAAAGCAAAGCGAGGGGATTAAGTGAAGAGCCGGTACTGATTTCTCAGCCTACTATTGTCAACCAAGTGCAACCCAGATATCCCAGCCGCTGTCTTCGCAGAAACATTGAGGGAGCGGTAAACCTTGAGTTGCTGGTCAATAAACAAGGACAGGTTATCGATATCAGCATCCTGGAATCTTCAGGCCATAGTCAAATGGACAAGTCCGCCGTTTTAGCGGTAAAACAATGGGCATTTAAACCCGAACAACGTGATGGTCGCCGTGTGGCATTACGGCTCCATCAACGAGTGATCTTTAAAATTCATTAAGCCTTAGGTAAACCTATCATGCTGACAGATCAAATAGCTTCATTAGGCACTATGACGTGGCCGTTATTGACAGTTTCCTGTCTTGGACTTGCCTTGATTCTTGAAAGGCTGATGACTTACTCCACACTGCCTTCTCTTGGAAAAAAAAGTTTGAGGGCGCTCTATCAGGAAATCAAATATTGTGCTCACTGCAACAACAATAAAAAGCAGCTTTGTAAGCACCTGAGTAATAAACACGGCCTTCACCAGGGTCTTGCCATTCTGTTAAGCCACAACACCTGTAATAAGGGAGTACGAGAGGAAGTAGCCGGACTTTGGCTATTGAAACAAAAACAGTTTTTACATGCCCGGTTAAAGCTGTTGATGCTCATTGGTGTTCTTTCCCCTATGTTGGGCCTGCTGGGAACCGTGTTAGGCCTGATTAACATGTTTCAAGGCATTGCCGGCACAGCTGGGCCCGTTACCCCCGATGTATTGGCTGAAGGACTCTGGGAAGCCATGTATACAACGGCTTTTGGTCTAATGATCGCTATCCCGACTCTGGCGGCTGCCCACGGACTGGGAATTTGGGCTGACTATTATATGGGCAGACTGGAATTTGCCATGAATCATGCCAATTTATTATTGGAAGGATTAGCAATGAATGATGACGGAATGGCTGAAGACAACGAAGCCAACCCACCCTGTCACGAGGTTACAAAAGCCAAAAAATCAGACGAAGCGGTGCTGGCATGATCCGAATCAATGGCTCTGAAAAATCCGGGACATCTTTACCTTTACCGGATTTAACACCACTTCTGGATGTTGTCTTTATTGTTATGGTATTCCTGCTATTTACCGCCAATGCTCAAACATTGAGCTTACCGGTAGAACTTCCCCAGGCGACCCAGGCCGACGCCACGGTAACCCGAGAGCCAAAAACCTTGACAGTCAGTATCTTTTCAGAAGGTAAAAGCTGGGCTTTAGGGGAACGACGTTTCAGAAACTGGGAGCTTTTTTCCGATAAGCTACTGGAAAAAGTTAAGAAAAAACCCGGCGTTACTGTCTTGATTGCCGGAGATAAAGAGGCACCTTTAGGCAAGCTGGTAAAATTAATGATGTTTCTCGGACAACATGATATCCAAGCTGCACACGTACTGATGGATGAAACCTCTTAAGAAAGCAGAAAAACAGTTAATAAGGCATGATAGGGCAATTCCATCCCTTATTACCTTCCCTCTCTTTTTTAAGACCGATTCAGCCTGTCCGTAAAAGACAGTAAGCTTTTAACTACTGTCTTCATATTTTTTTCAGTGATCAGCCCACAGAAGACAGATAACCCGTTACCACACCCAACTGAGCCACAACAATCAGACTGCCCAGTGATATTGAAATCACGATAGCCAGCAAACCACCGGCAACCCGATAGTTCTGATGTTTTTTCTGCTTTCGCACTTTCCAGACCATCGCAGCCGGCAGATAAATAGCTAAAATGACCAAGGCAATTGCCGCGTATCCCAACGCCGTAATAAAACTGTCCGGACTGAAAACAGCAATAACCAACGGCGGCAAAAGCGTCATGCATACACTCTGAAAACGCCCAAGGCCGCCGTTTTTTCGTTGACATACCTCGGCCAGATAATCAAACAATCCCAGTGATACCCCAAGAAAAGACGTCACCAGTGCTAAAATGGCAAAACTGTTGACGGCACCTTCCATCCAAACAGAGGCGGATAAGTAACCCAGCGAATCAATCATGCCACCGACACTTCCTGTCGAGGTCATGACCACCGGAGGCAGTACACCGCTGACGGCCAACTGCCACAGCAGATACACTGCAAGAGGAATGGCACTACCAAAAATCAAAGCCTTACGAAAATAATACGGTTCACGGTTAAGATAGCTCACGACGGAAGGCACTGACCCCTGATAACCAAATGAGGTATAAAGGATAGGTAAAGCGGCCAACCAAAGCGACGGATGAGAATTTACTGTCAGTAGATAATCCAGTTTTATCTCCGGCAACAACGCCATCAAAATCAACAGTAAAAAAAGGAGCATAAGCATAAACAACAGGCGATTAGCATAGTCAACCATCGCCGTTCCGACCCATAAAACAAAACCAATCATCAGGGTCACAGAACAAGCAGCCTGCCGGGATGACAAGAAAATATTCCATTTTGCCAGCACATCCTGTAATTGTGCAGCACCTCCGGAAATATAAGCGGCACAGAGGGCATAAAATAGAAACAACATGGCACCAACAGCAACGGTCTGACCTTGTCGCCCTAACAACATACCCGCCATATTATGCAGGGTTTTTGCCTGCGGACAGGCACAACAGGCTTCCGCGATCAATAATCCACTGTAAGCAGCCAACCCCCATATCAGGATCATTAAACAGACGCCGGTTAAAAATCCCACAGAAGACAGTACCAGTGGTAATGTCAGCATCCCGGCACCGATACTGGTTCCGGCGATAATCAGTGTGCCTCCCAGTGTTTTATTGCGCATTTTCTTCATTCCTGAATTTTTATTACTTGTTATCTGTTTTATTGTTTGCGGGATTTAATCTCACGCTTAGTCTTAGCAACTGTTCCAATAAACCGATAAGTGATGGTCGACACAAATCCATTGTTATACCCGATAATCGTAGTTCATAAATTCTTGAATAAACACCCGGGCACACAGGTGAGCAATAGAGCGGGAGGGATAAATAATTTGCATTTTTTCTTCCGGCATCGACCAATCCGGTAACACTTCGACCAGTTTTCCCTCATCCAGATATTTATCAACAAACATGGCCGGCAAAGCAGCAATACCTGCTCCATTCAGGCATAAGTTCAAGGAAAAACGCATGCTGTCTGACTGAATTTTCTGCTGCTTGGGTTTTATCGTCAGTTGATGATCAGCCTGCCTAAGCACCCACGGATCAGTATTATTCATAATCAACGTTTCCAGTCCCAAATCAGGAGCCCGACCGTTGAATGCCCGTAATGCCAGATAATCAGGAGACACCACCAATTTTCGGTTAAAATGAGGCAGGTTCCGGCAAATGAGGTCTTCATGCACCCGGACACCATTTAGGCTAAACAACACATCAAAATCCAGATCGGCAACCGCATGATTATCATAAATATGGGTACTGCACTCGATATTAATATCAGGATATCGCTGACAAAACTCACTGATAAAATAACTCAGGATATACACATTAAATTCTGAAGGAGCAATTACCTTAACGGTACCTTCCGGTTTTTCTTTGCATCCATTAATGAATGTCAGCAGCTCATTATGCTCATGAAGTATCTTGTTACTTCTTTTGATAATGGCAGAACCAAGACGTGTCACCTTGACATATCGTGTGTTGCGGACAAACACGGAAACGCCAAATTTCTTTTCAAAATTTTTGATTTTTTTACTGATCGTCGATTTAGGAATATCCAGTTTTTTAGAGGCTGCCGTAAAGCTATGGCTGATAGCCACCTCATTCAACATTTGAAATATTTCAATATCCATGATTGTTCCAATTTATGGACAGAGTGTTGCATTGTAGTTGATTAATCAGAGCGTCATAAACCGGTAGAATAAATTCCGTGCAGTGTTTTAACTTTTTTAGCAGTGAATATTGCCTTGGCCAGAGAAAATATCATTCCCGGATTTTCTCCCTATTTAAGACATCAACCCAAAGCGCACTTCATGCAACGTGTTAAGAACGGAAGCTTCGCCATTAACACCGCCTGTTTTATTGATAACACAACACCCTATTAGACTACACAGGATGAAACTGGAATTTATGCGTAAAAAATCAATAAGCCTGATAATCTCCTCACTTTTAACGATGACTTCTGCCGGTATCACATCAGATGCCAGCGCTTGTAGCACCGTCTTTCTCAATCAGTACGATAACGTTAAAGTCGTCGGCAGGAATATGGACTTTATGTACCCTTGTGATCCCGCACTGGTGATATCACCCCGCGGCATACACCGAACCGGCAGCACGGCAGAAAAGCCTCTGACATGGATCAGTCAGTACGGCAGCGTCATTACCGTTGTTGAGGACATTTTTACATCGGAAGGGATGAATGAGGAAGGGCTTTCCGCTCATGCCCAGGCTTTTACCAGTCAGGAGCAAACTGTCGTTGATTCTAAAGGTCCGGTTCTCGATTCCAATTACTGGATCAACTACATTTTGGATACCCATGCCACTGTTCAGGAAGTTGTTGATGACCTGCAACATATCAAAATGCGGGCAGTTTTCTTTCCTGTGACCTACCCCACAGATTCCAAACATATTGCCGTTGAAGATAAAACCGGAGATGCTGCTGTCATCGAGATCAGCCATGGCCAGCTGAACATCTACCATGGCAAGGAATATCGGGTGATGACAAATTACCCCACCTATGACAAACATCTGGCTGCTTACAAGAAACAAGACAACAACAAAATCCCCCTGGATTCCGGCGCTGAATCACGATTTATTCGCCTCTCTTATCATACAGGTAATATTCCGGAGCCAAGAAACAGCACAGAAGCACTGGCTTATATGAACTCTGTCATCAACTCGGCAGCCTTCGTTATGGGGCAACCTGTACCGGAAGAAGATCAGCCCTTTGTTGACACATATGCTCAATACGCAGATCACAAAGAAGAGTTACGTGGAGCCAGTACCTATTGGCAAACACTATCTGACCTGAACAACAAGGCCTATTACTTCAAGTCCGTTTCTTCACCTAATTATCTGAAAGTTGACATGGATGACATTGATTTTGATCACCTGACACAAGTCAGGCATCTGGATAATATTATGAAGATCCCTGCAAGTGCCGGAAATCAACTGGTGAAACAATTTCAACCACAAAAAGGAGACATCTACTCCCGTTACCACGGTTAACTGTTTTCCTGTTTCTGTTCACTGCACTACAACATAAACGTTACACGCTTTACCCGGGATTTTTCTGTTCCCGGGTGCCTTCCATTGCCCCCTGTTTACTCAAAGTAATCATTGAGAGGAACTCTATTCCCGCTGCCTTTATATATATTCCAAAATGAAAACAACTTCGACAGGATACAAAAAACAACAGATTTTTCGCTTCTATCATTATTCGTCTGCGTAGTATAGTAATTTAACGATCTGCGGAGATGGATTATAGTCCTGTAACAGAGCCTATAAAAAATAATAGAAAATGAAAACTCTCCTATTAGACGTGCTCATTACAATAATAAATGGTGTCTCACCATGACTTCCGGAAGAAAGGATAACCGCTATGTCAGTTGATGCCTCATGCATAAACCAGCAATTACAACCCATCATGCAGGCATGTGCCCGAATAAACGCCTATAGCCGGATGATACTGGAATGTTCTTCTTATCTTTCCATTACCAAACGGAAAGGGGTCTTGCCCGACACGTTTCCTCTTATTCAGTGGGCCTCCCGATGGAAATCCCTTCATACACAAATAGAGGAGGTACCTTCCTCTATTCTGTCCTGCCAACATCAGTTTGTGTCCGCATACGATGAGCTGATCACTCGCTTTGAACTGGCTGAACTGCCTTCTGACACAATCTGCATACAGCTGACCAATGCTCTTTCACATTTGCGTTCTCCCTTGCAGCAAGTCATGCACCATACCAGTCAGGCCAGTCATCGGCTCCATAAGTGGGAAGATTCGGTACAAAAATACAAAAAAATGGCATCTGATGCTATTGAAGTGCAAAAACCGGAAAAACAAAAAGCAAGCAGCAAGCGAACCTGGCAACCAATTGACATCGTTCACCAGTTTATTTCATCGCTCCAGTCACGCTTACTGAATAACCGACAGCACGTATTATCCCCGGTTCAGTCAACTACGGATAAACAAGCCTTTATTCCACTATTAAGACAGGCTCTGTTGGTCCGCTCCCCAAAAACCGGTAACGCACCTTTTGTACCCGTCACACCGTTAACGCCACCACGATCTTTTTTCCGGAAGCAGGAAAGGCAGGATCACCTGATTATTCCTATTATGCAGTCCCTGTCTTATGGAATCGATATTATTTCCTGCGATGCACAAAAGACGGTAAAGGAAATTCAGCGAATCAACGATACCTTCAATAATATCCTCAAAGAACTGGACAGCATCATTGAAAAAATTCGCCGCACTCCGGAACGACATGTCATCAACAGGGGAAAAAACTGGCTTAACCAGACTCAGGCATTATGGTCAGGAATTCATGCAACACCGGACCAAAAACCGCTGACAAAATCCCTATCCTGAAAACAGGGTGAACGGATACAAAAATAGCCCTGTATAAAAACAAATCACACGGAAGGCCGTATTAACAGGTATAATGATCCGATCAGTTAGAAATAATGGCTTTTCCAGCCTGAAAGTTTCTTATACACAAATCCTGTCCTGATGCGGCTATTCTCATTATCACACAAACTAAAGGCTTATAAGTGCGGTATTGGGAAATACCCATTACAGACAGTCATCCTGAGGTAACCAGTGTGGCTTTATATTACAATGATGCACGTCTGCATAAACAAAAAAACCAAAACAGTCATGACAGTGTCTATAAAAAGCAGCAAACATTTCGCATAGGCACAGCCAAAATGCCTGCCTGCGTCACTGTGCAAACAGAAGAGAGAGAACAGGAACTGTCAGCAACCTTTAAAGAGCATGGCTGGCATTACACAATCACTATAGACCCAGAAATTCAGGAAGATACCAAAGATCTCGAGTTACTGTTGAGCATGCCCAAAACTCAGGCGTCAGGCTGTGCAACCGGACGGAATGACCTGTGTCCTTGTGGCAGTGGTAAGAAATTCAAGAAATGCTGCGGTAAGTGATCTTTATTTACAGAAGCTTTTCCTTGAAAGAGTCGAAAAAAAAAGCCTCCTCCCGGTCAACGGGACAAGAGGCTTATGAAAAGATACTCCCTCTCGTTTCATCCCTGAAAACCTCATTGATAGAAACTTTTGCCGTCATCCCTGGTCCCGAGTCACAGTGGCTGCGTCCATGCAAGCTTCTATCAATAAGGCCGAATCAGGTTGCCTTTTCTTATTATTGAACAATGCCTCTCCATGGCATGTGGCAATCCTGACCGCTTGTTTTCATAATAAGCAGTTATCATGCCAACACAAAAAATAAATATCTCTTTCACGCTTATCCCACAGAAACAACGGGTAACACAAAGCTTAACAGCGAAAACAAGCATCTGATCAATCCGTTTCCTATAAAACAAGTGTTACAAACAGTAACGCTTGTTTCCTATAGAAACAAAAAGGTATAGTTCTCATGAATGAAACATGAGAAGGTCAATCAATAGATTTAAATAATCGAAAAAATTTTTATAATTAATTTAAACTATTATTAACAGCCTGTAATACTGTCAATATTC